>WBZS01000527.1_pt1 | contig 46495 bp, 44 predicted proteins | sample 5204201 | NCBI WGS metagenome assembly WBZS01 (sample SAMN12344357, study PRJNA552823) | activated sludge metagenome | biome: Activated sludge suspended growth; feature: Nitrification reactor; material: Wastewater; isolation source: activated sludge from nitrification reactor of wastewater...
CCGGTGTTGAACGGCGGGTCGAGGTAGATGAGCTGAAACGCCTCCGCGGGCAGCCGCGCCGCCACGTCCAGGTTGTCGCCGGCGACGACCAGGTCGGGCCCCTCGGGCGTCCACAGCTCGGCCATGCCGGTCACCCTAGGGCGTCAGCGGCCGGTCGCCAGCAGGCGCTCGACCCGCACGCCCACGCCGTCGTCGTTGTTGGACGCCGTGACCTCGTCGGCCACCGCCAGCACCTCGGGCAGCGCGTTGGCCACCGCCACGCCAACCCCCGCCCAGGACACCATGTCGGCGTCGTTGCGGTTGTCGCCGAACGCCATCACCTCGTGGGCCGCGATGCCGTACCGAGCGCAGTAACGGGCCAGCGCCGCCGCCTTGGTGACGCCGGCCGCGGAGACCTCGACGAACGGCGCACCCGAGGTGGTCACGGTGCAGCCTGGGACGCCGAGGCGACGGGCGGCGTCCAGGAGGACGTCGGGGTGCAGCCCGACCTGCCGGACGACGAGCTTGAGCGACGCCCCCGCCAGCACCTCGTCGAGGTCGTGCTCGTGGAGTTGGTCGGCGCGGGCGCCGTGGTCGCCGGGGTCCATCAGGCCGAGGTAGCCGCGCTCGGGTACGAACGTGCGGCCCTGGTCGCGCACCGACACGCAGCGCACGTCCGGGAACCGGGCCTTGAGCCGCCGCACGAACGCGGCCTGCACCGGCGAGGGCAGCAGGTCCTCGAACAGCACCTCCTCGGAGACGAGGTCCATGACGATGGCGCCGTTGCTGCCCGCCGCGTGACCCACCAGCGGGGTGCCCGCCAGGACGCCGTGGATCGAGAACGGCTGGCGTCCCGAGATGGGCAGCAGCCGGACGCCGGCGTCCTGGGCGGCGACCAGCGCGGCCAGCGTCCGCGGGCCGATCGTCTCGTCGTCGCGCAGCAGCGTGCCGTCCAGGTCGGTCGCGATCAGGCGGATGCCGAGGGTGCCCACAAGGGGCAACGCTACCGCTCGGCGGCCACTGGCTCGGGACGGCGGTCGAACGTGAGCCCGCCGGGCACCTGGAAGGTGGGCAGCACCTCGAGCATGGTCACGTTCATGTGCCGCGGGGAGTCCAGGGCGAAGTCGAGACACGCCACAATGTCGTCCGTGGTCAGCGACTCGTAGCCCTCGTAGTAGGTCTCCCACGCCAGCTGCAGTGCCTCGGGTGTGCCGCCCAGGTTGCGCCCGAAGATCTCGGTCTCGACGCGGCCGGGGCAGATCTCGGTCACCCGGATCCGCTTGCCCAGCGTGTCGTTGCGCAGCTGACGGCTCAGCTGGTGCAGGGCGGCCTTGGTGGCGTGGTAGGCGGTGTGGCCGAAGAAGTTGTAGATGCCGGCGATCGAGCTGATGTTGACGACGTGCCCGAGATCGCGGGCGACCATGCCCGGCAGCACGAGGCGCGTCAGCTGCAGTACGGCCCGCAGGTTCACGTCGACGAGCGCGTCGACGTCCTCGGCCGACGAGTCCAGGAGGTTGCCTTGCCGGGACACCCCGGCGCAGTTGACGAGCACGTCCACCTCGAGGCCGGCCACGGCCGCCGTGAGCGCGTCGAGATCCTGGAGGTCGACGGCGTGCGGGATCACGGTCCCTGAGCTGGCCGAGGGACCCACGGACGCCTTCAGGTCGGCGAGGCTGTCGACGTTGCGGGCCAGCGCGTGCACGGTGAGCCCCCGCTCGGCGAGCCGGCACGCGATGGCGCGTCCCATGCCGGTGGAGGCGCCCGTGACGAGGGCGGTGCGGTAGTCGGCGTAAGGCATGGCGGATCTCCTAGGCATCGGGGTCTGGGTCGGGCTGAGGGGCGGTGGCGGACCAGCGGTCGTCGCCGCCCGCGGAGTCGAAGAGGTCGAGCTGGGCGAAGGCGCCGACGACACGGCCGGCCAGGGCGTCGACCTCGGCCCGGCGGCTGCGCGTCTGGGCGGCTGCGGCCGCGATCGTGGTGTGGCGGAACCGGACCGTCTCCCCGGGCCGGACCTGGGCCAGGACGTCGAGGCCGGGCTCGGTGACCACGCCGAGGACGGGGTACCCGGCGGTCACGCCGCGGCCGCGGTGCAGGATCAGCACCTCGGTACCGGCGGGCACCTCGACGGCGCCGACCGGGACGCCACGGGACAGGATCTCTCCGGTCGTCTGCCGGACGGGCGGGTCACCCTCGAAGCGAAGCCCGACGTGATTGCTGCTCGGCCCGACCCGGAACGGCGCGGCGAACAGTCGCTGGAAGGTGGCGCCGAAGTCGGCCTTGTCCGGGCCGTCCACGACGTCGACGGTGAGCGGATACTCACGCCCCCCGCGCGGGCCGCCGAGCAGGAACAGCGGGACGCCGAGCTCCGGCTGCGCGACCGGCGGCACCTCGCGCAAGAGCTCCACCCGCGAGCCGCCGTGGAGCCGCGTGCCGAACCCCAGCACGGTGTCGGGCGCGCAGCTGTCCAGCAGGCGGGGGGCGTCGATCGACCCGAAGACCGACACGTAGACCCGCAGCCCGTCGGTGATCCCCGCGACCGTGAGCACCTGGCCGGCGCGCACCGACACCGGCTCCCACTGGCGCGCCGGGCACTCGTCCACCCACACCTGGGCGAACGCCCCGGTGACCGCCACGAGGACGTCCACGCCGGCCCGGGCGGTGAAGTCGAACGCCGTCAGCTCCAGCAGCGGCGCGTCGGGGAGGTTGCCGACCAGGGCGTTGGCCGTCCGGGCGGCATGCTGGTCGAGCGCCCCGTTGACGGGCATCCCGAACCCGGGCCCGCGGGTGCGGCCCAGGTCGGTGATCACGGCGTGGCCCGGCTGGATCACGTGCAGGAACCCGGTCATGGCGACGGCTCCAGCGGCTCACCGCGGCGGGCGGCGAACTCCTCGGCGCCGATCCTGTGAAAGCGCAGCGTGTCGCCCGGACGGTACGGCACCAGGGGCTCGGCGTCGCGGCGCAGCAGCTCCAGCGGCGTCCGCCCGATGACCCGCCAGCCGCCCGGCGACGACGCGGGGGCGATCACGGCCTGGCGTCCGGCCAGCGACACCACCCCGGCGGGGACGCTGGCGCGCGGACTGGTCAGCCGGGGCACGGGCACGGCCAGGTCCGGGGCGTCCATCATCGGTGAGGCCGCGGGGGCGCCGAAGCAGCGGATGACGTAGGTCTTGGCGGTGTGCGCCTCGATCAACTGCTCCACCGTGAGGCCCTCCAACTCGGCGACGAACCCCAGGTCGGGGCCGTCCTCGGCGCCGTAGAGGACGGGGACGTCGAAGTGGCGGCGCCCGGCCTCGGCCGGCCCGGCGGCGGCGACGTCCGCCAGCCCGCGCCGGACCACCGCCTGCACCTCGGCCAGACTGGCCGCGACGGGGTCGAACTCGACCAGGCACGAGTCGTACGTCGGGATCAGGCTCGAGACGCCGGCCTCCGAGCCGTGGACGCCCAGCCAGCCGGCCAGCGCGTGCACCGTGCGCCAGTCGCGCTCACGGTCGCCGGAGCCGGACACCACCCGGACGGCGCCGGCCCCGCAGGCCGACACCTCCACGGACGGCGCGACGGCGTTCATGACGCGGTCGCCGCCACGGGCGCGATCCGGACGCCGGCCGCGTTCAGCGCCTCGCGCACGCGCCGGGCCGTGACGACGGCCTCGGGGGTGTCGCCGTGCACCAGGAGCGTGTCGACCGGGACCGCCAGCTCGGCGCCGGACTCGGTGACCACGACGCCGTCGGTGACCAGCCGGACCGCACGCTCGGCGATCTCGTCGGGGTCGTGCAGGACGGCGCCCGGACGCCCCCGCGGCACGAGCGTGCCGTCGTCGCAATAGGCCCGGTCGATGTTGCCGACGACGGCCACCGCGAGCCCGCGCTCGCGAGCGGCCCGCTCCAACTCCCCCAGCCCGGTCATGACGATCAGGTGCGGGGCGGCGTGGGCCAGTGCGTCGGCGATGGCCTCGGCGTAGTCGGCACGCACGGCGACCAGATTGCCCAGCCGACCGTGCGGGGTGACGTGCCGCACCGGCACGCCGTGGTACGCGGCGAACGCGGTGAGCGCGCCCAGCTGATAGAGCACGTCGGCCTGGACCTCGGCCGCGGGCAGGTCGATCGCGTAGCGGCCGAACCCGCGCAGGTCGGGGAAGCCCGGGTGGGCGCCGACGGCTACGCCGCGTTCGGCGCACCGGCGGACGACCGAGCTCATGATCATCGGGTCGCCGGCGTGGAAGCCGCACGCGATGTTGGCGCTGGACACCACGTCCAGCAGGGCGTCGTCGTCGCCGATGGTGTAGGAGCCGAAGCCTTCACCGAGGTCGGCGACGAGGTCGATGGTGGTCGCCATGGCGACACTCCCCTTTCAGTCAGTTGAGGGCCTTGCGCAGGCCCATGACCCGCTCGACGATGATGACCACGACCAGCGAGATGGCGATCAGCACCACCGACAGGGCGGCCACCGCGGCGTCCGCGGAGTTCTCCACGTACCGCAGCACCTGGACGGGCAGCGTGGGCAGGCCGGACTCGGCGATGAACAGCGAGATGACGGCCTCGTCGAAGGACACGATGAACGCGATCACCCCGCCCGCGATGATGCCGGGCTGGATGATGGGCAGGGTCACGCGGGTGAACGTCTCCCACGGTCCCGCGCCGAGCACGCGGGCCGCCTCCTCGCACGAGGTGTCCGACGTCGACAGGCTCATCAACGTCGTGCGCACCACGTACGGGATCGTGATGGCGACGTGGCCGATCACCAGCCCCGGGTAGGAGTTCGTCAGACCGAACGGGGTGAACAGCAGCACCATGCCGAGGGCCAGGACGATGCTGGGCACCAGCAGCGGGGCCATGAACAGCGACTCCACCAGCGGCTTCAGCTTGAACTCGTACCGGTTGATGGCCAGCGCCGCCGGGACCCCCAGGGCCAGGACCACCGCCGTCACGATCACCGCGACGATCACGCTGATGCGCGCGCCGGCCACAAACGTGGCCTCCTGCGGCAGCTCGGCGTACCACTTCAGAGTGAACCCCTCCGGCGGGAAGGACAGGTACTGGTTGGACTGGAACGAGATGATGAACACGATCAGCAGCGGGGCCAGCAGGAACAGGTAGAGCACGAAGACGAGCAGGCCGAACAGCAGGCGTCCGGTGTTGAACTTGCTCCGGAAAGCGGGGGCCGGTGTGGCGGTGGTCATGTCAGGCTCCGATCCGTCGGGTCAGCCGCTGGTAGACGCCGATGATCAGGCCGAACAGGATCAGCAGGATCACCGACAGTGACGCGGCGAAGGGCCAGTTGAGGAGCCCGGTGGTCTGGTCGTAGATCTCGGTGGCCAGCACCTGGACGACGCCGCCGCCCAGCAGGCGCGGGGTGATGAACGTGCTGATAGACAGGACGAAGACCAGCAGGAAGCCGGTGAGGATGCCGGGGATGCTCAGCGGCAGCGTGATGCGACGGAACACCTGGAACTTGTTGGCCCCCAGCGAGCCGGCGGCCTCCTCCAGCTGGGTGCTGAGGCGCCCGAAGCCGGAGATCATGGCCAAGATCGCGTAGGGCATGAAGATCTCGACCAGGCCGATGGCCACGCCGGTCATGTTGTTGACGAGCTCCAAGGGGCGGCCCTTGTAGCCGAACGCCTTGAGCGTGCCGTTGATGAGCCCCGTCGGGCCGAGGATGACCATCCAGCCGTACGTGCGGACGACGGCGGAGGTCAGCAGCGGGGCGATGGCGACCGCCATCAACAGGCTGCGGTAGCGGCTCTGCGTGCGGGCCAGGAACAGGGCGATCGGGTAGGACAGCGCCGCGCACACGATGGCGACGCTGAGCCCCATGAGGAAGGTGTCGCGGATCACCTTCCAGTAGTAGGGGTCGCCCAGCGGCTTGGTGTACATCTCGAGGGTGAAGGTCTCGACGACGACCCCGTCGGCGGCGCCGAGGTTGAACGACATCCTGATCATGTACAGCAGCGGGACGATGAACCCCAGCAACAGGCCCAGCACGCCGGGCGTGACCAGGGCGAACGAGTTGCGGCGCGACCGCTTGCGCGTGGCCTCCTCCAGGGCGCCGGACGCGCTGGCGGCCAGGTCGGACGGCAGCGTGGCGGCGGTCATGACGCCTCCGCCGCCACCGGAGGCAGCAGGTAGGCGTCCCGGGGATCCCAGGAGACCTGGACGGGGTCGCCGACCCGGGGCAGCGCCGTGTGCCGGGTGGGCTGCTGCACGTGCAGGGTGTGGCCCGCGAGCTCGAGGGCGAACGCGACCAGGTCGCCGGTGTAGGAGACCTGGACGATGGTGCCGGTCGGACGGTCGGGGTCCAGGTTCTCGCCGTGGACGGCCTGCATGCGGTGCGGCCGGACGACGACGTCGCCCTGCGTGCCGGCCAGGCCGGCCTCGCCGAGGCTGCCGAACTCGCCGAGCCCGTCCACGGCGATGAGGTATTCGTGCTCGCCCCTGCGGGAGTCGGCCTCGCGCACCACGTGGCAGGGAATGATGTTGGCCTGGCCGATGAAGTTGACCACGAACTTGGTGCGCGGACGCTCGTACACCTCGGTCGGCGAGCCGAACTGCTCGATGACGCCCTTGTTCATCACGGCGATGCGGTCGGCCATGTCGAGCGCTTCGTCCTGGTCGTGCGTGACGAACAGGGTGGTGGCCCGGGTGCGCTGCTGGATCGAGCGGATCTCGGTGCGCATGGTCTCGCGGAGCTTGGCGTCCAGGTTGGACAACGGCTCGTCCAGCAGCAGCAGGGTGGGCTCGACGACCAGCGCCCGCGCCAGCGCGATGCGCTGCTGCTGGCCGCCGGACAGGGCCCGGACGTTGCGCTTGGCCAGGTGGCCCAGCTGCACCATGTCGAGCGCGGCGGCGACGCGGCGGGATTGTTCGTCCTTGGCCACCTTGCGCATCTGCAGCCCGAAGGCCACGTTCTGCTCGACGTTCATGTGCGGGAACAGGGCGTAGGACTGGAAGACCATGCCCATGCCGCGCTTGTCGACCGGCGTGGCGGTGATCTCCTCGCCGTCCACCCTGATGGACCCCGCGGTGGGGTCCATCAGGCCGGCGACGATGCGCAGGGTGGTGGTCTTGCCGCAGCCCGAGGGGCCGAGGAGGGCCACCAGGTGCCCCTCCTCGACGTCCATGTCGAGGTTCTCGATGGCGGGGTCCAGGTTCGGCGCATAGCGCTTGGTGAGGCCGACGATGGACAGTTTCGCGTGGCTCATTCGATCTCCTTATGGGCTGCGGGGCGGGGTTGGGGTTACTTGGCGGCGATGATTTCCCGCTTCCACACGTCGGTCCACTTGTCGCGGTTGGCGGCGAGGAAGGCGACGTCCAGCGGGATGATCTTCAGGGAGCCGTCGGTGGGCACGACGCGCTTCTTGACCTCTGCGGACAGGGTGGCGTTGGTCACGGTCGGCGCGTAGAACAGCTTGGCGGCGAAGGCGGACTGGGCCTCGCCGGACAGGGCGTAGTTGATGAACGTCTGCGCGGCGGCGGCGTTCGGGGCGCCCTTGACGAGGTTGACCGTGTTGGTCTGGTAGACGGTGCCCTCGGACGGGAACGCCACCTTCATCTTGCCCTGGCTCTGGTCGCTGTAGAACTGGCCGCGGCCGTTCTGGCCCAGCCCGAGCGCCGTCTGGCCGGTGATGATGCTCTGGTACTCGTCGGGGTTCGGCGCGAACGAGGCGATGCTGGGGGCCAACTCCTTGAGGCGGACGGTGGCCTTGTCGATGGACTTGGTGTAGTCCTCGCCCTGCATGGTCGCCGTGATGGCGGTGAGCGAGATGCCCAGCAGCGACGGCGGCGCGACGACGTTGACTTTGCCGGCGTACTGCTTGTCCCAGAGCACGTTCCAGCTCGTGGGCGCCGGGGTCACGACCGTGCTGTCGTAGATGAGGCCGATGGCGTCGACCATGACGGCCGGGCCGTAGCCGTCCTTGTTCAGGAACTGCTTGTCGACGTTGGCCAGGTTGGCCACCTTGGCGGCGTCCACCTTGTCGAACAGGCCCTGGGTGTTGCCGGACTCCGAGACCGAGATGTCCATGATGCTGACGTCGGTGGCCGGGGCCGCCTTCTGGCCCTGCAGGGTGGACAGCATCTCGGCCGACGACCGCTTGGACACGTAGTTGATCTTGATCTTGGGGTACTTGGCCTTGAACGGCGTCAGCACGGCGGCCTCGTACTGCTCCTGCCACACGCCGGCGTAGGCGATGATGTTGACCTCGCCGGACTCGGCGCCGGCGGTGGTCGCCGTGCCGGGGGCTGCGGAGCAGGAGGCCAACGCCACCAGCGAGAACGCGGAGGCGGCCGCGGCGAGGGCCTTCATGACTGGGATGCGGCGCATCTGTTTCACTCCTTCGTCGAGCCCAATCCCTCCTCAGACGTGAGGAGGGCGCACCGGGCGTTTCTCCGAAGGTAAGGGCTCCACGACGGCCGCGACAAAGACCTAGAATCGGTTACTCCATAGGGTTCGCCTATGGCACGCGGTCCGGGGGTGATGAATGGAGACGCGGAAGCTGGCCTACTTCGTCAAGATCGTCGACACCGGCAGCATCACGAAGGCGGCGCTCGCGCTCCACATCGCACAGCCGGCGCTCAGCCAGCAGGTGGCTTCCCTGGAGGCCGAGTTCCGCCAGCAGCTGCTGATCCGCAGCAAGCAGGGGGTGGCGCCGACGGCGGCGGGGCTCACCCTGTACCGCCACGCCATGGCCATCCTGCCGCTCATCGAACGCACCCGGGACGCCGTGGCCACCTCGGGCGGCACGCCGCGGGGCCGCGTGTCGATCGCCATCGCGCCGCACAGCATGGCGGCGACGTTGGCGCCGGCGATGGTGCACGCCGTGCGCGACCGCTATCCCGACATCGTCCTGCACATCACGGAGATCTTCGGCGGTGTGCTGTCCGAGGCCGTGATCAACGGGGCGCTCGACATCGCCCTGATCTACGAGCCGGGGCCGATCGTCGGCGTCCAGTTCACCACGCTGATGGAGGAGGACCTGTTCGTGGTCGGCCTTGCGGGGTCGTTGCCGGACGACGACGTAGAGCCGGACGAGTTGGCCTTTGCCGACCTCGTCGGGCTACCGCTGCTCCTGCCGGAGCGCAACCACACGATCCGGCAGGTCGTCGAGGCCGAGGCCGCCGCGATCGGCCGCACCGTGCACGTGGTCAGTGAGGTGGAGTCGATCCCGTCGCTGATCCGGCTCATCGACGCCGGGCTCGGCTGGACCGTCATGCCCCAGGCCGCCGCCCGCGCGCACTTCGCCGGCGAGGCCTACGAGTCGCGGCGCGTGGTGCGCCCGACGCTGCGCGTGAAGTTCGCGCTGTGTTCCGCCGACCAGGCGCCGTTGTCCGAGGCCGCGGCCGCGGTGCTCATGACGTTGCGGGAGTTGTTCCACAACCTCCCCGATTCGCCCGCCTAACCGCCACCGGTCTCCTGCCCGGCCTCCTCGAGGGCGGCGAGCATGGCGCGGCTGCCGCGGCACAGCAGCTCGAGATCGTCCAGGCTGAGCCGGCTGACGACCACGCTCAGGACGCGGCCCATGACCGAGTGGAGCTGCCGCATCACCTCCAGACCGCCATCGGTGGGCCGGATGCGGCGGATGCGGCGGTCGTCCGGGTCCTCCTCGCGGGAGACCAGCTGCTTCTCGACCATACGCTCGATCAGCCCGCTCGCCGTGGGGGCACTGACGCCGAGCAGGTCACCCAGCTCATGGCCGGCCACGCCCGGGTTCTTGACCACCTGCCCGAGGGCCCGCAGCTGCTGCATGGTCAGGTCGGGCGGCAGCGGCATCGGGCCCACCAGGGCCATGGCCCGGTCCTGCAGCAAGGCGTTCAAGGAGCACAGCTCCTGAGCCAGACGGTCGCGGTCGACGTCGAGCCCACTTGCGGCGTTGGAAGTCATGGGGCGCCACTTTCATCGGCTGAATCGTTCGAGCTATGCTAACCGATGCCGCGGGGCTTCGCTCTGACATGGCGGCAGTTGAGAAGGAGATAGCCGTGGTACGTCTGACCAAGCTCAGCCTCACCCACCGGACGGTGGTCCTGCTGCTGGCCCTGCTGACCATCGGGCTGGGCGTGTACGCGACCACCGCGCTGAAGCAGGAGCTGATTCCCTCGATCGACGTGCCGCAGGGCAGCATCATCAGCGCCTACCCCGGCGCCAGCCCCGAGATCATCGAGGCGCAGGTCTCCAAGCCGATCGAGAGCGCCGTGAAGGCGGTCGACGGCGTCACGTCGGTCACGTCGAAGAGCTCGAGCGGGGTGTCGCAGGTCCGCGTCCAATGGGACTACGGGCTGTCCGCCGACGACATGGCCACGAAGCTGCGCAGCGCCGTCGACTCGGTCTCGGGCGCGCTGCCCGCGAACGTCGACCCGACAGTGATCACCGGCGGCACCGACGACATCCCCGTGGTGCTGCTGGCGGTCTCCTCGGACGACGACTTGACCACCCTCTCCGGCAAGGTGACCGAAACGGTCGTGCCCGCGCTGAAGGGCGTGCCCGGGGTCCGGGACATCGCCGTCGCCGGCCAGGAGAAACACGAGATCATCGTCACGTACGACCAGGGCAAGCTGACCGCCGCCGGCGTCGACCCGGCCACGATCGCACAGCTCTTCGCGGCGAACGCGACCGCCATCCCGTCCGGGACGATGCGCACGTCCAGCGCCAACCTGGACGTCCAGACGGGCACCACCTTCTCCACCGCCGAGCAGCTCGCCGACCTCATGCTGCAGGGCACGGACGGCCCGGTGCGGCTGCGCGATGTGGCCACGGTCGCCGAGCAGCCCGTCGAGACCACGAGCGTCTCCCGCGTGGACGGCCGGTCGTCGCTGACCCTGTCCATCACCAAGGACTCCGACGCCAACACCGTCACCGTCTCCCACGGCGTGGCCGACGAGGTCAAGGCCCTGATCCCCCAGCTGGGCGGCGGCGCGAGCTTCGTCACCGTGTTCGACCAGGCGCCGTTCATCGAGGACTCCATCCACGACCTCAGCGTCGAGGGCGGCATCGGCCTGGCCATGGCCATCTTGGTGATCCTGGTGTTCCTCGGCTCGATCCGGCCCACGCTGATCACGGCCGTGTCCATCCCTTTGTCACTGCTCATCGCGCTGCTCGGCCTGTGGGTCGGCGGCTACACGCTGAACATCCTGACGCTGGGCGCCCTCACGGTGGCCATCGGCCGCGTGGTCGACGACTCGATCGTGGTGATCGAGAACATCAAGCGGCACCAGGGCTACGGGGAGTTCGGGTCGGCGTCCATCACGAACGCCGTCCGCGAGGTGGCCGGGGCGGTGACCAGCTCGACGCTGACCACGGTGGCGGTCTTCGCGCCGATCGGTCTCGTCGGCGGGCAGGCCGGGGCGATCTTCCGGCCCTTCGCCGTCGCGGCGGTGGTGGCGCTGGCGGCGTCCCTGTTCGTGTCGCTGACCGTGGTGCCCGTGCTGGCGTCCTGGTTCATGCGCCCCACGCCGGCCCAAGCGGCGCGGCTGGCCGAGACCCCCGACGAGCACGACAAGGAGACCTGGCTGCAGAAGAGCTACCTGCCGGTGCTGAACTGGGCGCTGGCCCACCGGGCGATCACGCTGCTGATCGCGCTCGGCGTGTTCGCCGGCACGCTCGCCCTGGTGCCCCAGCTCAAGACCGACTTCATCGGCAGCATGGGCACCGAGAGTCTGAGCATCTCCCAGAAGCTGCCCTCGGGCACGTCGCTCACCGAGACCGACCAGGCCGCCCGCGCGATCGAGGGCGTGCTGTCCGCCGACGAATCCGTGCAGACGTATTCGACAAGCATCGGCGGGTCCACCGGCGGCATCCTCGGCGGCCAGGCCGACACCAACCAGGCGACGTTCACCGTGCCGCTGGTGGCCGGATCGGACGCCAAGGCCACGGCCGCGCGCCTGCGCCAGGGCATCGCCGACCTCGGCGACCAGGTGGGCGCGGTGGAGGTGTCCATCGGCGCCAGCACCGGCGGGTCGTCCGGAGTCGTGGTCTACGTCGAGAGCGCCGACCCGGCCCTGCTCACCGAGGCGAACGAGCAGGTGGTCGCGATGATGGCGACCATCCCGGGCCTGACCAACGTCGGCAGCGACCTGGCCGACGCGAGGGACATGCTGGCCGTGAACGTCGACGAGCAGAAGGCGGCCGACCTCGGCATGACGCAGGCGTCCGTCGGGCAGGCCGTCTCCCGAGCTGTCCGCGGGCAGCTCATCGGCACGCTGTCCCAGGGCGACACGACGCTGAACGTGTACCTGCGCTCGCAGACCCCCGTGAAGTCCATCGACGAGCTGCGGCAGATCCGGCTGCCCGTGACCCAGGTGATGACCATGAACGCCAAGTCGGACGCCGCGGACGCCGTCCAGGCCCGCTCCGACCAGCTGTCGGCCGATTCCAAGCGGCAGGCGGCCCAGGCATACGCCGACCAGGTCGCGGAGCTCAAGAAGGCGCGCACCAGCGCCCAGAAGTCGGTCGACCAGCTCACCACCCAGCTGGCCTCGGCCAACCAGGCGCTGGTGACGCTGCAGGACCAGCTCGCTCTCGCCCAGCAGAACCCGAACCCGGCCGACCCCGCCGTCACTGCGACGATCTTCCAGCTGACGCAGCAGATCTCCGCGGTGTCGTCCCAGGTGGCGCAGCTGTCCGGGGCCGTGGCATCGTCCAAGGCCGGCATCGCGAGCATCGACAAGCAGGCCGACGCCCTGGCCACGTCCCGCACCAAGAGCCTGGACGCCCAGGCCCAGCAGCAGGCCATCCAGGACGACAGCCGGGCCGCAGCGGACGCCACCGCCACGCCGGTCTCCCTGTCGGCCGTCGCCGAGGTCAGTCTCGTGCAGGCCCCGACGCTGATCACGCGCGTGGACGGCACGCGGGCGGCGACCGTCACCGCCAGCTCGGAGTCGTCCGACTTGGGCGGCACGACCACGCAGATCCGCGACGGGCTCGCCGCGCTCGACCTGCCGGACGGCGTCAGCTACCGCATCGGCGGTGTCTCCCAGCAGCAGCAAGAATCGTTCGCCCAGCTCGGGCTGGCCATGCTCGTGGCCATCGCCGTCGTCTACCTGATCATGGTGGCGACGTTCGGGTCGCTGCTGCAGCCGCTCATCCTGCTGGTGTCGATCCCGTTCGCCGCCACCGGCGCGCTCGGGCTCTCGCTGCTCACCGACACGCCGCTGAGCGTGGCCAGCATGATCGGCCTGCTGATGCTGATCGGCATCGTGGTGACCAACGCCATCGTGCTGATCGACCTGATCAACCAGAAGCGCAAGGCCGGCGACAGCGTCGCGGACTCGATCCAGGCGGGGGCGCGGCTGCGGTTGCGGCCCATCATCATGACCGCGCTGGCTACGATCTTCGCGCTGATCCCCATGGGGCTGGGCCTCACCGGCGGCGGGGTGTTCATCTCCAAGCCGCTGGCGATCGTCGTCATCGGCGGGCTGGTGTCGTCGACGCTGCTGACGCTGATCCTCGTGCCGGTGCTGTACGACAGCCTCGAGTCGTGGCGTGAGAACGCCCGGCAGCGGCGGGCAGGGCGGGCGGCGTTCGCCGAGGCGTCCGCGGAGGCGTCCGCGGCCTGAGCGTCACTCCTCGACGAGCAGCCCCTTCGCGGCCAGCTTGTCGACGAGGTTGCAGAGGTCGATGGTGGTGCCGCCGGCGCGGTACAGGTCGCGGAGTTCCGCCTCGGACGCCTCGCGGGCGGCACAGGCGTCGATCACCCACGCGGCGTCCGCGGCCTTGACCAGGACGACGCCGTCGGCGTCCCCGCGGACGATGTCGCCCGGCTCCACGAGCTGGCCCCCGAAGACGATCGGGTGGTTGATCGGCCCGAGGGTCTCCTTCACGGTGCCCTTGATGCACACGCTGCGCGAGAACACGGGCAGGCCGAGCTCGATCAGGTCGGCGGTGTCACGGACGCCGGAGTCGGTCACCAGCGCCGCCAGCCCCTTGGAGTGCATGGCGGTGCCCAGCACGTCGCCGAAGGTGCCGGCCTCCTTGAACTCCCCCGCACTGACGACCAGCACGTCGCCGGCCTGGGCGTAGTGGATGGCGACCTGCAGCATCAGGTTGTCCTGGGGCGCGCACACGACGGTCACGGCGCTGCCGCAGAACGACATCGAGCGGTCGATGCCCTTGATGTCGGAGTTCAGGGCGCCCTTGCGTCCCTGGGCCTCGTGGATCGTGGCGGTGGAGTACTCGGCCAGCCCTGCGACCAACTCGGGGTCGGGGCGGTCGATCCTGGTGCGGACGTGGATCACGGCGTGGGCTCCTTCGGGTCGGACAACAGGTGGACGGCTGCGGCGATCGCCGCCAGCGCGGCACGCAAGGTGTCGGCGTCGGTGGCGAACGAGACGCGGAAGTAGGGCGACAGGCCATAGGCGCTGCCGGTGATGGTGGCGACGTGCGCCTGCTCGAGCAGGTAGGTGACGAAGGCGTCGTCGCTGTCGATGGCCGTTCCCGCGGGAGTGCGGCGTCCGATCACACCGGAGCAGTCGACGAACACGTAGAACGCGCCGTCTCCGGCCAGGGCGCTCAGGCCGTCGATGGCGTTGATGCGGTCCACGACGAGGTCGCGACGGGCGCGATACTCGTGCGCCGCGCGGGTGACGAACGACTGGTCGCCGGTGAGCGCCTCGACCGCGGCCGCCTGGGAGATCGACGACGGGCAGGACGACAAGTGGGACTGCAGCTTGTTGATGGCCTTGACGATGTCGCTGGGACCGGCGCAGTATCCCAGTCGCCAGCCCGTCATGGCGTAGGTCTTGGAGACGCCGTTGACCACCAGCGTGCGGTCGGCGAGCTGCGGGGCGGCGTCCACGAGGCTGACGGCCCGGTCGTCGCCGAGGTAGACCTCGTCGTAGATCTCGTCGGTGAGCACGAGCACGTCGGGGAAGTCGGCGAGGACGTCGGCCAACGCGGCCAGTTCGGCGCGCGTGTAGACCGCGCCTGTGGGGTTGCTGGGCGCGTTGAGGATGAGCCAGCGGGTCTTGGGGGTGAGGGCCGCGCGCAGGCGGGCCGGGGTGAGCTTGAAGCCGTCGGCCATCGGGCACTGCACGATGACGGGGGTGCCGTCGTTGACGAGCACCATGTCGGGGTACGAGACCCAGTAGGGGGCGGGGATGAGGACCTCGTCGCCCGGGTCGAGCGTGGCCATGAACGCGGTGAAGATGACGTGCTTGGCACCCGATCCCACGGAGATCTGGTCGTCGGCGTAGGTCACGCCGGTCACCTTCTGGAGGCGGCCGATGATGGCGCGGCGCAGCGCGGGCGTGCCGTTGACGGCGGTGTACTTCGTCTGGCCGGACTCGATCGCCGCGATCCCCGCCGCCTTGACGTTGTCGGGGGTGTCGAAGTCGGGCTCGCCGACCGTGAGGTCGTAGATCGTCGCTCCGCCCTCGCGCAACTCGCGCGCCTTCGCGGCGGCGACGGTGCTGGGCGACGGGTGAATCCTGGTCAACCGGGTGGCTTCGGCACGCATGGGGCACACATCCTCTCCTCGGGTGTCCTTCGATCCTAGAAGCGGACGCCGCGACCGCGCCAAGACCGAACCTGCGTGCCACCATAGGCGGCGCTTATGGATGGGGTGCGTCAGGGCGCGTGCGTCGAGTGACGCCGCTCCGTTCGGGGGCTACCACTCGGGCAAGCCTATAACCTATGGGCTTGGTGCGGTAGGCTGCTCTGGTGACCCCTGTCTTCCTGAGCAAGAGCGACCTCGCCTACGAGGAGATCAAGCGCCGCATCGTGACCGACGAGCTCACACCCGGAGCCGTGATCAGCCAGGAGCGGGTCGCCGCTGAGCTGGGGTCCAGCACGACCCCGCTCCGGGAGGCGTTGAAGCGGCTGTCCAGCGAGGGTCTGGTCACGCTGGGCGCCTACCGGGACGCTCGGGTCACCGAGTTGTCGGTCGAGGAGGCGCGCGGCCTGTTCGAGGTGCGCCTCTGCCTCGACCCTTACGCGGCCGGGCTCGCCGCGGAGCGCCGCACCGAGGACGACATCGCCGCGGTGAGGGAAGCCCTGGCGGCGCTCCAGCCGATCGCCGCGCAGCCCGAGCTCGCATCGCTCACCGCGCACCGCCGTTTCCACCGCGCGCTGTACAGCGCCTCCCACAACCCCACCCTGATCGACATCCTGGACGGGCTGTGGGACCGGGCCGACCGCTACCGGCTCGTGGGGCTCCGGGCCCGCACCCAGCCCGCGGACCATGTGGCTCGAGTCCGGGCCGAGCACGCCGAGCTGGCGGACGCCGTCGCCGCCGGTGACGCCGAGACCGCACGCAAGGTGATGCACGAGCACGTGAACGGCAGCCTGATCCGGGGGGTCATCGACTCGCTGGCGGGGGACGCCTGACGTGCCGACCGGCCAGCGATTCCGCCGCCAGTTCCTGCTGCTGCTCCTCACACTCGTCGTCACCCAGAGCGGGCTGCAGGCAGCCCGGCCTCTGGTGTCCTACCGCACCATCGCCCTGGGCGGCGGGGGGTTCGAGGTCGGGGCCGCGGCGGCCGCGTACGGCGTCTTGTCCGTGCTGGCCGCGCTCCCCCTCGGACGCTTCGCCGACCGCACCGGACGGACCCTGACCCTGCTGCTCATCGGGACGACGCTGTGCGCCGGCTCGGTCCTGTCGCTGGCCCTCGCGCCCACGTTGTTCGCGGTGGCGGCGTCGTCCGCGATGCTGGGCTTCGCGCACGTCCTGATGATGGTCGGGGCGCAGGGGCACGTCGCCAAGGTGACCCCCGACGACCGGCTCGACGGCGGCTTCGGCTGGATGGCGGCCGCGGTCTCCGGCGGTCAGCTGCTCGGGCCGCTGCTCGCCGGGCTGTCACTGGGGCACGACGCCGTCACGGTGACTACGTCCGCTCAGGCGACCCTGCTCGCCGCGGCGGTCGCCGTCGCCGGCGTTCCGGTGGCGGCTCTGCTCGCGCTGACGGGACGGGCTTCCGGTGGCGCCCCGGCGACGAGGGGCGTCCGGGCCGAGGCCCCGCCCCGGCTCAGCGCCCCGGCGCTGCTGCGGCGTCCGGGCGTGGCGCCCGCCCTGGTGACGAGCCTCGCGCTGCTCTCGGCCGTGGACATCCTCACGGCCTACCTGCCCCTGGTCGCCGAGGAGCGCGGCATCACCGCCGCGGTCGTCGGCGCCCTGCTGGCGCTGCGGGCGGCCGCGTCGCTGGCGTCCCGCATCGGGCTGGGCGCGCTGTCGACCCGGTTCGGCCACTCCCTGCTCGTGACGACCAGCACGGTGGGGTCGGGGTTGGCCCTCGCGGTGATCGCGCTGCCCGTCGACAACCTGTGGCTGTTGGCCCCGGCCTCGCTGGCCGGAGGCTTCCTCCTCGGCATCGGCCAGCCGCTGACCATGACGCTCGTCGTGCGGTCGGTTCCCGCGGCCGTCCGGGGGACGGCCCTGGCGATGCGCCTGGTCTCCAACCGGGTCGGGCAGGTGGTGATGCCCGCGCTCGCAGCCTTGGGTACGGCCTGGCTGGGGGCCAGCGGCGCGTTGTGGTTCGCCGCCGCGGTCCTGGTCGCCTCCGGCGTGGCCGCCCGTGCGGGCGACGGCCGCTCGGACGCGGCGCCCGCCTGACGAATCGGCACGCCATAGCCGGCCGGCCCGCCCCCCTGCGGGAAGCCCCTGAGCGTCCACCGACGCGACAGTTGCGGTTTCCCTGAGACGTCCCTTACTCTACTGACTGACGGTCAGTCTCACCCTGAGTCACTCCATCGCGGGGCAGGCCATCCGCCCTGTCCCACCCACCGTCGGGCCCATCGAGCCCACAGGAGCCTTCGAAGGAGAAGGAGCCCATGCCAGCAGATCAACTCACCACCTGGTTGGCCGTTTTCGGCGTGCTGATCGTCACGGCCTTCATGGTCTTGATCATGACCAAGAAGGCCACCCCCTTCACCGCCCTGGTGCTCAGCCCCCTCGTCATCGGCATCGTGACCGGCGCCATCGGGATCTTCGGCTACACCTGGACCGACATCTTCAAGTACGCCATCGCCGGCATCGTCGGCAACGGCGACTCGCTGCTGAAGGCGGCCATCACCAGCGGCAAGCTGCCGGCGTCCAGCGCGCTGATCAGCGGCGTCGTCGGCACCGCGGTCATGCTGCTGTTCGCCATCCTCTACTTCGGGCTGATGCTCACCGCGGGCCTGTTCGACCCCGTCGTCCACTACATCTTGAAGGTCGTCCACGGCGACCCGCTGCGGGTGCTCGTCGGCACCGCCATCTTGGCGCTCGCCGTCTCCGTGGACGGCGACGGGTCCACCACGACGCTGGTGGTGTGCGCGGCCATGATCCCGGTGTTCAACAAGATGGGCATGAAGATGATGGATCTGGCGGTCCTCATCATCCTCGGCAACTCGATCATGAACCTGCTCCCCTGGGGCGGCCCCACCGCTCGCATCATCGCGGCCCTGCAAGTGGATGAGGGTGACCTGCTGCGCCGCATCATCCCCGGCATGATCCTCGCCGCCCTGTGGGTGATCGGCGTCGCCGTGCTGCGCGGGCTGTCCGAGCGGAAGCGGCTCGGCATCCAGCCCTTCACCGAGGAGGACTGGGCCGAGGTCCGCGCCCAGCAGCACTCCGACGACGCCAACCTGGCCCGGCCGAAGAACATCTGGTTCAACCTCGGCCTGACGGTCATCCTGATGATCCTGCTGATCTTCGGCGGCATCAGTTTCGTCCCCAAGATCCAGGCTCCCTTGTTGTTCGCCATGGGCCTCGCGTTGGCGATGGTGATCAACTACCGCAGCCTCAAGGATCAGCGGGCGATCGTCGAGAAGTACGGCTCGTCGGCCGTGCAGGTGATCATCATGGTGCTGGCCGCCGGAGTCTTCATGGGCGTCCTGCAGGGCACCGGCATGAGCACGGCGATGGGCGAGGGTCTGGCCTCCATCATGCCGGACGCCGTCAGCAGCCACTGGCCGCTCGTGGTCGCCGTCCTGTCCGCTCCCGGCACCTTCCTGCTGAGCAACGACGCCTTCTACCTCGGCGTGCTGCCGGTGCTCAACCAGGTCGGCCTGGCGAACGGCTTCCAGCCGATCCACATGGCCGTCGCCTCCACCGCCGGGCAGGCGTTCCACCTGCTCAGCCCCCTGGTCGGCTTCATCTACCTGCTGCTCCACCTCACCGGTGTCGACATGGGCCAGTGGCAGATCAAGTCGGCGAAGTGGGCCATCGGTACGTTCGTGCTGTTCCTCCTCAGCATGTTCACCTTCGGCGGCGTCCCCTTCTGAGACCACCCGGCGCAGACGACACACGGAAAGGCAACCGGCGTGGACCCGGTCATCACGGCGAAGACAACCGCTGACCTGACGGAGTCGCGCGCGCTCAGCACGCTGGACGGGCTGCTGGCGCGCAACGACCTGACCCGCGACGCCGACATCGAGGTCTGGGCGCTGGCCCACGTCGACGGCGAACTCGTGGGTTGCATGGGCCTGGCCAAGGACGTCGTCAAGTGCTCGACGGTCGAGGAGACTGCGCGGGGCCAGAACCTGCTGGCCCCGCTGCTGGTCGAGTTGCGCTACGCGGCCTTGGCCCGCGGACGGTCGCGGCTCTTCGTCTACACCAAGCCCGTGTACCGGTCGGTGTTCGCAGGGCTGGGCTTCCGGGCGCTGGCCGAGGTACCCGACCTCGTCCTGCTGATGGAGGACGACCCGCGTGGCATTGAGCGCTACCTGGAGACCCTGGCGCCCACCAGGGGCGACGCCGTCCGCGTGGGCGCCGTTGTGATCAACGCCAACCCGTTCACGCTGGGCCACGAGTACCTGATCCGGTCGGCGGCCGGGGCGTGCGATGCCGTCCACGTGTTCGTGGTCGGCGAGGACCGTTCGGAGTTCAGCTACGCCGACCGGTACGCGATGGTGGAGGCCGGCATCGCCTCGATGCCCGAGCGCGACCGCGCCGTCCTGCACGCCGGCTCACGCTACGTCGTCAGCGGGTCGACGTTCCCGCAGTACTTCCTCAAGGACTCCGCCGACATCACCCGCGCGTACACCGGCATCGACCTGCAGCTGTTCCGCACCTACATCGCGCCGGCGTTGGGCATCCGGCACCGCTTCGTCGGCACCGAACCCGTCAGCGCGATCACCGCGCAGTACAACGCCGACATGGCTTATTGGCTGCAGGATGCTCCCTCCCCCGCGCCGGCCATCGAGTTGCACGAGATCGCCAGGGTGGGCACCGACCACGAGCCCTTCGTGTCGGCGTCCAGGGTCAGGGCCTATCTGGCCGAGGGCAGGCTCGACGAACTGCGGCCGCTCGTCCCCGCATCGACCTACGCATACCTGATGGGCGACAAACCCAAGCACACGGAAGGTGAACCCGCACGTGAACATCACCCATGATGCGGCCGCCGGCACCTTGGAGTCCGGCGACGCCCTGGTCAGGGTCTCTCCGCACACGACATTGGACGTGAACGTGACGACGAGCGTCGAGACCCAGTACGGCGACGCCGTCCGGGCGGTCGTGGCGGCCACGCTGGCCGAGCTCGACGTCACGACCGGCATCGTCACCGTCGTCGACAAGGGGGCCCTGGACTGCACGCTGCGCGCGCGCATCCAGGCGTCCGTGGCCCGCGGCAGCGACGAGTCCCTCGACTGGGGCTCTCTGATCGGAGGCACGCGATGACCACCACGACGGCGGGCAAGTACGGCGGGGCGATCACCGTCCCGGACCGCTCGGTGTTGTTCGTGCCCGGCTCCAGCGCGTCGATGCTGTCGACGGCGTGGGTCTACGGCGCGGACCTGTGCACGTTCGACCTCGAGGACGCCGTGGCGGTGCGCGAGAAGGACTCCGCCCGCCTGCTGGCGGCGAACGCGCTGCGCAGCCCCCAATGGCGCGGCGTCCGGGTCGCGGTCCGCATCAACGGCATGGACACCCCGTTCTTCGCCGACGACCTGGAAGCGATGGTCCGGGCGGGGGCGTCCGTGATCCGCCTGCCGATGACCCACGACGCCGGCATGGTGACCAGGCTCGACGAGTTGATCACGGTCATCGAGCGGGCCTGCGACCGCGAGGTCGGATCCACCCGCATCATGGCGGCCATCGAGTCGGCCGCGGGGGTCGTCAACGCCCGCGAGATCGCCGCGGCCAGCCCCCGCATGCTGGCGGTCGCGCTCGCCGGCTTCGACTACCTGCTCGACATGCACGCCGAGCGCAGCCGCGGCGGCATGGAGCTGTTCTACGCCCGGTGCGCCGTCCTGCACGCCGCCCGCGCTGCGGGCGTCTCCTGCTACGACGTGGTCTGGGGCAACGTCGACGACGAGGAGGGGTTCCTGGCCGAGGTGGAGGCGATCAAGAACCTCGGCTTCGACGGCAAGAGCCTGATCAACCCCCGCCAGATCCCGTTGCTGCACCGCGCCTACGCCCCCTCGGAGGACGAACTGCGGTTCGCCCGCCGGGTGGTCGCCGCCGCTCAGGACGCCGAGGCCCGCGGCCTGGGAGTCATCACCGTCGACGGCAAGATGGTCGACGGCCCCATCATCGCCGCCGCGCAGCGGTCGATCGCGCACGCCGAGCTGTCCGTGGCCTCGCCCCGGACGAACTGAAAGGTACCGACGATGCAGTCAACGCGCGCCGGCAAGCTGTGCGGGTCGCTGGAGGAGGCGATCAGGCGGTCCGGCCTGACCGACGGCGGCACGATCAGCTTCCACCATCACTTCCGCGAGGGTGACAAGGTGCTGCTCGCGGTCGTCCGCGAGCTGGCCCGGCTCGGCTTCCGCAACCTGACCCTCGCCTCCTCCTCGCTGGCCGAGGCCCACTCCGAACTGGTCGAGCACATCGAGCGCGGCGTGATCACGCGCATCTACTCCTCCGGCATGCGCGGCGTCCTGGCCGACCGCATCTCTCACGGGCTGATGGACGAGCCCGTGCAGATCCACTCCCACGGCGGCCGAGCGGCCTTGATCCAGACCGGGGAACTGCACCTGGACGTCGCCTTCGTCGGCGTCCCGACCGCCGACCACCTCGGCAACGCCAACGGCACCAGCGGTACGTCCCGCTGCGGCTCGCTCGGGTACGCCCAGGTGGACGCGGCCTACGCCGACTGCGTCGTGGTGCTCACCGAGGAGATCGTCCCCTTCCCCAACCAGCCGGCGTCGATCGCCCAGGACCAGGTGGACCTGCTGGTGCGACTGGACGCCGTGGGCGACCCCTCCCGCATCGGGGTGGGCGCCACGCGCGTCACGAAGAACCCCCGCGACCTCCTCATCGCCCAGCGGGCGGCCCAGGTGCTGGCCGGGTCGGGGTTCTTCGAGGAGGGGTTCTCGTTCCAGGCCGGGTCGGGGGCCTCCTCGATCGCCACCATCAGCTACCTGGGCCAGACGATGCGCCGCACAAACACCAAGGCCCGCTGGGCGCTCGGCGGCATCACCGGCGCGATGGTCGACCTCTGCGAGGCCGGGCTGGTCGGCAAGCTCATCGACACCCAGACGTTCGACCTGCGCGCCATCGAGGACCTGCGGGTCAACCCCGACCATCACGAGATCAGCGCCGCCCAGTACGCCAACCCGCTCGGCAAGGGGGCCTACGTGGACGAGCTGGACCTGGTGATCCTCTCTGCGCTCGAGATCGACCTCGACTTCAACGTCAACGTCCTCACCGGATCGGACGGGGTCATGCGCGGGGCGTCGGGAGGGCACTGCGACACCGCCCGGGGCGCGAAACTGGCGATCGTCGTGGCGCCCCTGCTGCGCTCGCGCACGCCGACCGTGATCGAGAAGGTCACCACGCTGGTCACACCCGGCTCCGACATCGGCGCCCTGGTGACCGACGTCGGCATCGCCGTCAACCCGAACCGGCCCGAACTCGCCGAGCGGCTGGCCGACCAACGACTGCCGCTCGTCTCGATCGAGCAGCTCTGGCGGCGTTCGATCGACATCGCCGGCAAGCCGCGCCCGCCGGAGTTCGGCGACAAGGTCGTCGGGACGGTCCGCTACCGCGACGGATCGATCATCGACCAGGTGCACGAGGTGCTCCGCTGAGCGTGGACACCAGCCCCTCGCTCGCCGCCGTGCTCGCGGCGCGGGACGCGCGCGCCGACCTGCAGCGCCGGCTCCTGCGCGACGCCCCCGCGGTCGTGTCGCTCACCGTCGTCACGCCCGGTCCCGTCAAGCGGACGCCCACCGTCGAGCGGGTCTTCGCGGCCGCCGCCACCGCGGTCTCGACCGGGCTGGCCCGGCGGGGCTGGGCGGCGCACGTCCGGGTCGAGCGGCACGAGGAGACCGGTCCGGAGTTGCTGCTGGCCGTGCGCGCCGCGCCGACGGACCTGAAGCGGGCGCTCGTGTCTTTGGAGGAGGGCCATCCCTGGGGCAGGCTCTGGGATCTCGACGTGGTGACGACCGACGGGCCGCTCTCGCGCACCCGGACCGGGTCCCCGCCGCGGGCGTGCCTGGTGTGCGACGAGCCGGCCGCCGGCTGCTCCCGCTCCCGGCGCCACGATCCGGCAGCGGTCGCCGCCGCCGTCGATCACATCGTGCGGGCCGAGGTCACCGGCAGCACCCCTACCGGGGTCACGGCGGGTGAGCATTGGCGTCCGGACGCCGAGGCGATCGGGGCGCTGGCGGCCGAGGCGCTCCGGACTGAGGCGCGCCTGTCTCCCAAGCCCGGACTGGTCGACGTGCACGGCAACGGCGCCCACACCGACATGACGCTCAAGCACTTCCTGGCCAGCGCGGACGCCCTGGCGCCCTGGCTGGTCGCGATGGCCGACCTCGGCGGACGCCCGGGCTGGACCGTCGAGCAGCTCCGCGACCTGGGGAGGCAAGCCGAGGCGTCCATGCTCGCGGCCACCGGGGGCGTGAACACGCACCGCGGCGGACTGCACGCGATCGGCTGGCTGTGCGCCGTCGCGGGTGGCGCGCCCAGCGCCGCCGAGCCGCCACCTGCCGGGCGGGGAGCCACCGGCGTGGGGGCATCGCGGCTGACGACTCGCGTCGGATCCCTGGCGACCCCGGTGCTGCGGGAGTGGGTGGCGGCCGTGCATGCGGAGGCGTCCCATGGCCGCGAGGCCTTCCGCCGGCACAGGCTGACGGGCGCGCGGGGCGAGGCGGCGTCCGGCTTCCGGCACGTCACCGCGGGAGCGCTGCCGAGCCACCGGGCCGCCCGGGGGCGCGGCTGGGCGGACGACGACGCGCTGCTCGCCGCCCTCGTCTCCCTCCTGGCCCGCGTCGACGACACCAACCTGGTCAGCCGAGGCGGCATCGGCGCGCTGCGCGCGGTGCAGTCGTGGGCCGGGCGCCTGGAGGCGAGCCGGCCGACCCCCGACGCGCTGCGCCTCGCCCTCGCCGAGGCCGACGTCACCTTCAGCGAGCGCCGGTGGAGCCCGGGCGGCAGCGCCGACCTGCTGTCCGCCACGTGGTTCCTGGCCCGCCTCGAAGACGCCGGGTTGGGGTCCGCTCCGCGACCCGGCCCGGACGCCGGCGTCCGGCGTGGTACGACTGGAGCGACCCAGGAGGCACGATGAGCACGACGGTCCGACCCGTACCCCATCCCCACGTCGTCCGCGTCCAGCGCGAACCCAAGGGCGGCTGGGCCAGCCCCGAGAGCGCCGGAGTGTCGGTCACCTGCCGCTCGATGGGCGCGGGGCTGGCCATCGGGGTGGCCGCGACCGGCGGCTTGTCCCGGGTGCACCTGCGCTGGCCACGCGACCTGGCCCCGGGCTCGCGGGTGCTCGGCGACGCCTGGGAGCGCAGCTACGGCGACCTCGCCTGGCGCAGTTGCTCGCTGGCCGAACGGCTCCATCCCTGGATGGCGCTCCTGCACAGCTCCGGCGGCACCTGGGCCACGGGGGTGGACGTGCGCGCCGGCGCCTTCGCGGGCTGGACGATCGACCCCGAGGGTGTGTCGTTGTGGCTGGACGTCCGCGCGGGCGCCGATCCGGTCGTGCTGGGAGACCGCACGTTGCACGCCGCCACGGTGCGTTGGGTGAGCGGCGAGGACCCGTTCGAGACGCAGTGCGCACTCGTGTCCGCCCTCTGCACCGACGCGCTGCCCAGCGGTCCCCTGGTCGGGGCGAGCAACTCGTACTCCGGCTACGGCCGCGACTTCACCCTCGACATGGTGCTGCATGACTCCCGCACCATCACCGAACTGGTCGGCGCCCACCCGGTGCGCCCCTTCACGGTGGTAGCCGATGGTTGGAGCGTCGACGGCAAGGCGGACGGGCGCAGTTCCTCGGGCGGCCCGTGGGAGCGCGGCCGCTCCGGCGGCTTCGCCGACATGGGCGAGGTGGCCGGCCGCATCGCGGCCGAGGGAGTGCGTCCCGGAGTGTGGTTCCGGCCGCTGGCCTCCCGGGTACAGCCGGCTGCAGGGGCGCTGCGCCCGTGGGCTCACGGATGGGCGCTGGACCCCAGCCACCCGGCCACCCTGGAAGCCGTCGCCGAGGACGTCCGCCGGTTCCGCAACTGGGGCTTCGACCTGATCAAGTTCGACTACACCAGTTTCGACGCGCTGGGTCGCTGGGGCTTCCAGATGGGGCCGCGGCCCGCCGCGGACGACGTCCGGGTGCATGACCCGCGGCGCACGACCGCCGAGGTGCTGGTCGGCCTGTACCGAACCATCCGGGACGCCGCCGGGCCGGGTGTGGTGCTCGGGAAGAACACGGTCGGCCACCTGGCCGCGGGCCTGGTGCACGCGCAGCGAGTCGGCGACGACACCTCGGGGCGGGCCTGGGAGCGCACGCGGCGCATGGGCGTCAATGCGCTGGCGTTCAGGCTCGCGCAGCATCGCCGGTTCTTCGCGATCGATGCCGACGTCGTGATGTGTACGCCGCGGGTGCCGTGGGCCGAGGTGAGCCAGTTCCTCGACCTGATCGCTCGGTCCGGGACGTCCTTGTTCGTCGCGATCGACCCCGCCCTCCGGTCGAAGGAGATCGCCGCCGACCTGTCCGCTGCCCTTCGCCTGGCGCTGGATGGCGGCACCCCCGGCGGGGTCGAGCCGCTGGACTGGATGGAGAGCACCACCCCGCAGCACTGGCGCGTCGGCGGTGGGGCGATCACCTACGACTGGTTCCCCGAGGCGGGCGCCGACCCCTTCGACGTGGACGAGCTGCTCTACGCCGCGCCACGTCCGACCCTCCCGGAGGGCTGAGGCGCACACGCTGCGGGTCAGGCGAGGAGAGCGATGGGCCTCGGTGGTTCGATGGTCGTGGCGCCGGGTTGGACGGCCGTGGAGACTCCCAGCGAGCGTTCAAGGATCTGGGCGAACGCTTCGTCGTAGTCGGCGCGGTGGGTGACGCGGCCGAAGACGGCGTCGAACGTGTACGCCGCGAGCAGCAACTCGACGCATTCGCGCGGCTTGTCGATGTGGAACAGCCCGGCCCGCTTGCCGCGTTCGACGACCTCGACGAACAGCGGCGTGAGCCTGATGACGCCGAGCCGGACGGTCTTGATGACGATCTCGGGGTTGTTGATGCCACGCAACTGCACGGCGATGCGGCCGTCGGCGTCCGCGACCAGGGAACGGTGCTTGCGCAGCATCTCGGTGATCACGGTGAGCGGCGGCAGATCCGTCCGCTCGGCGATACCCTCCAGAGCCGCGACGTCCTCGGCAACCAGATCCTTGACGATCTCGTCGAGGATCTCCTCCTTGGACCCGAAGTAGTAGTAGAACAGCCCCTTCGAGACTTCGACGTCCTCGATGATCTCGGTGATCGTCGTCTTCGCGAACCCGCGCGAGAAGAACAGGCGACGCGCAGCCTCGACGATCTCGAGCTTGCGTTCCTCCGGAGGCTTCGCGGTCCGTCGTGCCATGGCTTCCTCTACGTTCCGACTGACGGTCAGTCGGTTCTCCTGATTCTAGGTGCAGTGAGCCGGGTTTGGCCACAACCGTCAGCCGGTGGGGGCGAGGGGTTCGGCTTGCCGGTTGGGGTGTCTGCCGAGGGGGATGGTGGCGTCGGGGGTGACGAGGTAGGCGAACCCGTGCGGGGACGTCCACCGATACTCGCCGGGGTCGGTTTGTACGACCCGCCACAAGCCGGCCGTCTTGGCCCGATGCACCTTCCGCGAGAGTGGCCCCAGGTTGTCGGCCCTCGTTTGCAGGGTGCCGGGTGGGGCGTGGTGGTCGTAAGGGATGGTGTGGTCCCGGTCCAACCCGGTCGCCCGGCGTGCCGAGAACGGGAACACCTCGACCGGATTCCGGGCGAGCACTGCGTCGCGTAACCGGTCGGGGACCTCGTAAGCGTCCACCGGCGGGATGGTGTTCAGGTCGATGACCGGGCGCACCACCACCCGCGCCGATCCCAGGAACCTGCGCAGGGTGACCGGGTCGAGCGGTCCGATTCCTTCTACCCGCGCCACCCCCGACACGTGACCGTTCACCACCCCACCGGCTACCCCGGTGGGCACCGTGTCGGCGGGCACGGCGTCGGCGGGGGCGGTGGTGTTTGCGGGCACGGCGTCCGCGGGTGCGGCGCCGTCCAGCAAGGTGTGGGCGAGCACGGCGTTGGCGAGGACGGTGTCGGCGGCCACATGCACGATCACGGTCGCGGCCCGGTTCGTGGGCGTGCCATCCCCATTCCCAGCGAGCAAGTGCCACGCCGCTTGCGGATCAGCCAGAACCCCCAGGGCGATGGCCCGGCGTACGTCCACCGGATCGGTACACCCCAGCGCCGCAAGCGCGTTCGCCACATCACTGATGGTCTGATCCAACGCCAACGCATCCTCCGTGTCGAGTTGCGCGTACAGCACCGATTGGCCCTGAGCATGGTCCCCCACCCACACCCGCCGCCGCAGCCGCGCCAACTCGGCGCGTTCAGCGGCCAGGGCGGCGTCCGCCTTCACAATCAGGCCCTCCAACGATCGCAGCACCCGCCCGAACGGCAACCCCACCAACGCCACACAGATCTGGTGGTCCACCCAGCGGGCCGCCTCCACGGACAAGCCGGCCGCACTACACCGGGCCGCGACCTGCACCGCCCGCCACGGCGGCACCCCACCGGCCAACATGTGGGCCCACAGTTCGGGATGCCGATCCCGCAGATCCAGGAGTGGACCGTCCCCGGTTTGGTGGAGGGTGGGGCATATTTCGCGGGTTCCTGAACTATGGGAGGAACCGACGATGGGATCGACACGGAGAGCGTTCACCGAGGAGTACAAGGCGGCCGCGGTAGAGTTCGTGATCAATGATGGGCGTTCGATCGCGGACGTGGCACGCAGTATCGGCGTGCATGAGATGACCTTGGGGAAATGGGTGAAGAAGGCACGAGACGCGCAAGAAGGGGAACCGGTCCGGCCGTTGAATGAGGACGAGCGGGCCGAACTGGGACGGCTCCGCGCCGAGAACCGCCGGTTGAAGATGGAGGCCGAGTTCGCAAAAAAAGTGGCGGCCTGGTTCGCGAAAGACCGGCAGTGATCTTTGCTGCGATCGCGGACTGGGCCGACGCCAAGGAGTACTCGGTCGAGTTCATGTGCGCCGAGTTGGGGGTGTCGACGTCGGGCTACTACGCGTGGCGGTCACGGCCGGCGTCAGATCGGGCTCGGGCCGATGAGGCGCTGCTGCGCCTCATCGGGGTGCTGTTCGACCGGTTGAAGGGCAACCCGGGCGTGCGACGGATCCACGCCGAGCTCGCCGCCCAGGGCCATCGGGTGGGCCGTAAGCGGGTGTGGCGGCTGATGCAGGCTGCCGGCTTGCAGGGACGCCACCCGCGGGCGTGGAAGAAGACCACGATCCGCGGCGAGCGGCCGGTGCCGGCGCCGGACCTGATCGGCCGTGACTTCACCGCCAAGAAGCGCGACCAGCGGTGGTGTGGCGACATCACCTACATCAAGAGTTGGGACGGCTGGGTGTACCTGGCGACCGTGATCGACCTGCACTCGCGGCGGGTGGTCGGCTGGGCGGTCGCCGACCACATGCGCACCGAACTGGTCACCGACGCCCTCACCATGGCCCTCAAGCAACGCCAACCGAAGGGCAGGGTTATTTTCCATTCCGATCGCGGGACACAATACACGTCTGGCGATTTCGCCAGGTTCTGCAAGAAGAACAAGATTCGCCGCTCGTTGGGACGGACCGGTATCTGCTACGACAATGCGGTCGCGGAGAGTTTCTTCGCGTCGTACAAGAAGGAACTCATCCACACCCGGCCGTGGCCGGACCTGAAATCGGTGTCGAAGGCCACGTTCGAGTGGATCGAGATGTACTACAACCGGACCCGGAGGCATTCGACACTAGGCTATTTGACACCTCACGAATACGAGCTAGGATTTGGACACATCCACGAACTCGCGGCATAAATACCGCCTCCACTCTTTCGGGAACACTCCAGATCTGAGACTCGGCGATGATGAACGCGTCCCGCGCATCTGTCTTGGCGTTACCCGGGTGCAGGTCCGCGATCCGACGCATCGCCAAGCCGGGTAGGTAGGCCACCATGACGCCCATGCTGCGGGCGATCGCCACGGGCAGTGCGCCGATCGAGGCGGGCTGGTCGACGACGGCCACCACGGGCCCGTGCGCGTTCAGCTTGTCGAACAGGGCCCGCAAGGCTTGTTCGTCCTGGGGTAGTGGCCTGTCATGCAAACGGTGTCCGTCGCGGTCCAGCGCGGTGGCGTGGTGTTCACCCTTGCCGACGTCCAGCCCGCAGAACACGCTGATGGTGCGTAGTTCCATGGCGTCCATCATCGGATCCTTCCGTGCACGGCTGGCCACGGTCGGGCGTAGATCGTCGGCACCCACGTTACGAAGAGACCTCACCAGCAGGCAGGCCGTGTCCCTATCAGCGATCAACCCACGCCACCAGACTCGGCGACAACACCCCCCGGATCATCAACGACAGGGGCAGTAAGTCATACCAAGTCTGGTGACCAGCAACCCCGTCCACCGGGGCTACCTAGAAGGTAACGGGGGCTCAGAGAGGAGGCACGTGCCAGAAGCATCACCGATGTTGCCAGAGTATCTGGCACGAATCTGGCACATATGCTTTCTCTACAGCATTTCCCCTAGTCCGAACGGTCGGGCTGACAGGATTTGAACCTGCGACCCCTTGACCCCCAGTCAAGTGCGCTACCAAGCTGCGCTACAGCCCGCCGGACGCCTCACGGCGCCACCGAGGGCCAACCCTACACCGATCACGCCCGACGTCACCAACTGGGTTCATTTACCCGCTCCGACGCCAGTTCAAACAGGCCCGTCAGGCACTTGACAAGGGGTTATTCCAAAGGCGACTCTTTTCGGATCGGGCCACCCGGGCCCGAACCACGCACGGAGGATCTCATGTCGAGCCAGTCGTACATCCATCCTGACAACGCAGCCAACGAGGTCGCGGAAGACCTCCAGGACGCCGGGGTGACGCCCTACCGGGGCGACCCCAGCGACCCGCTCCGTCCGGTCGACCCGAGGCCGGACGACAGCCTCGAGTCCGCTGACTCCGCTGACTCCCCCGACTCCCCCGACTCACCCGGTTCGCCGGCGTCCCCGCCGTCGCCGGACGAGCCGTACGTCGACCTCGACCGGCCCGAGCGCGAGGGCGAGCCCAGCTCGGACGACCAGTACGTCTCGGTGGTGGACGGCCGCCCCGAGAGCCTCGGGTTCGAGGCCGACCACGGCCCCACTGACGCCGACGGCAACGACGTCTCCGACGACGTCGAGCTCGCCCGGGCCGAGGAGGCGGCGACGCTGGAGGACGAGTCCCGCTGACGCCCTAGGCTGTGGCCCATGTCCAGCTACTTCGACGAAGCCGCCGCCACCTGGGACTCTCCCGACAAGGTCGAACGCTCGCGCGCGCTCGCCGAGGCCATCGCGGGCGCCGTGCCACTCCAGCCCGAGTGGCGCGCCCTCGACTACGGCTGCGGCACCGGCCAGCTGACCTGGGCGCTGGGCACACGCCTGGCCCACGTGACGCTGGCGGACGTGTCCGAGGGCATGCTGGCCGTGGCCCGCCTGGGCGCGGCAGGCGACCCCGAGCGTTACGAGGTGATCCGCCTCGACCTGGTCGAGGGCCCGCTCCCCCAGCCGGTCGACCTCGCCTACACGGCGATGGCGCTGCACCACATCCCCGACGTGGACGCCGCCCTGCGCGCACTGCGCGACAGCCTGCTCCCCGGGGGCTGGGTGGCCCTGGCCGACCTGTCGCTCGACCCGGAGAACCACTTCCACGACGACCACATGGACGTCCACCACGGGCTCGACCGCCACCACCTGGCCGCCAAGCTCGAAGCGCTGGGCTTCGCGGATGTCACCACGGCCACGGCCGCCACCTTGACCAAGCCGAAGGACGGCGTCGACCACGAGCACGAGGTGTTCCTGGTCACCGGACGCCGGGCGGGCTGAGTCCGCCACAACGCAGCGCCGCGAGAGCCGCTACGCGGCGTCCGGCCCGATGCGTCGGGCGTCCCGACCCGTGCCCCACTGCACGCCCGACACCCCGGCCAGCAGCACGACGCCGCCCAGCAACTGCACCGGCCCGGGCAGCTCGCCGAGCAGCAACCAGGCCCAGACGACGGCGAAGACGACCTCGGTGAGTCCGACGAAGCTGGCGACGGTCGACCCCAAGTGCCTCGCCCCGACGAACCCCAGCAGATAGGCCAGCGCCGCGGCGACGACGACCAACTCGACCACCGGCACCCACCACGGCCACGTGCCGCCGAGGAACGCCACCCCACCCAGTTGCGCCCGCAGTGGCACCAACCCCACCGCCCCGACCACCAACAAAGCGACCGCCCCGACCGCCAGCCCGGACGCCACGAACGCCACCGGCGGAATGCCCGTCGTCTCGGCCGACGTGACGAAGTACACCGCCATGCCGAACGCCGCCAGCAGCCCCCACGCGACGCCGCGCGGGTCGACAGCGCCCAGCTGGGACGGGTTGAGCACCACCACGAGCCCGGCCAACGCCACCGCCATGCCCGCGAGCGTCACCGGGCCCGGACGCCGCCGCGTCCGCAGCCACACCCAAACCACGACGAGCAGCACCCCCAGATACTCCAGCAGCAGCGCGACGGCCACGTCGACGTAGGCGAGCGCGTTGAAGAACGCCACCTGCACCATGGCCCCGCCGAACAGCCCGTACCACAGGATCGGACGCCACCGGTGCCGCAGCACGCCCCACCGACCCCGAAGGGTCAGAACCGCCGGCACCGCGAGCAGCAACGCCGCCACCCCGAGCCGCACGGCGACCGCCGCGGCCGGCGACCATCCGGCGGCCAGCAGCGGCTTGGCGAACGACCCGGACGTGCCGAACATCGCCGCCGACGCCAGCGCCGCCCCCCACCCCAGCGCGGACGCGTGCCGGGGCGGGCGCGCGTGCGCGGCGGAGGCCTCCGCGACCGCCTCCCCCATCAGGAGTTCATGCCCCGCGCCGACACGCCCCACTGGTCGACGACGCGGGAGTCGGCGTACACCACGTACTCGTCCACGAGGTTGACGGCGTTGCAGGCGTGGTTGGGGACGACCCGCACGACCGACCCGAGCGCCGGCAGCCGCCCGCCGCCTAAGTCGGCCACCGCATGGTGCTCGGACAAGACCACGATGCGGGCCTCGGGGTGATCCAGCAGCCGGCCGAACCCGGACGCCCACGCGGGCCGATCGGCGCCCAGCACCTTCGACCCCGAGTCGAGGACCAGCCGCCCGCCCGCGTGGCTCACGACCGTCGCGTGGCACGTGAGCGCCAGGTCGCTGTGCCCGCAGGCGCCGAGTTCCCACTGCTGGGCGTCGTTGAACGCGTAGACCCCGGGCCGTGCCTCGGTCAGCCCCGACCCCGTGAACGCCAGGCTCGGCGTCGACCCACCGCTGATCACCCGCGGCTCCACCCCCGCGGCCCGCATCGACGCGGCCGCCGTCGCCAGCGCCTCGGACTCGTCGCGGGCCGAGGTCTCGCGTGCGCCGGGGGCGTAGCTGTGCCCCGGGAACGTGAAGACGCCCACCACCTCCAGCCCCAAGGCGGACGCCCGGGCCGCCAGCTCGCCGGCGTCCTGCGGCGCCACCCCGGAGCGGTGCTGGCCGCTGTCGACCTCCACGAGCCCGGACGCCCCGGTGCCGGCGAGCCGCGCCGCGGCGTCCACGGAATCGAACCCGACGCGGACGGACGCCTCCGCGGCCAGCCGCGACAGCCGCCGCCGGCGCGCGTCGTCGGCCCAGACCGGGTAGGCGACGAAGAGGTCGTCGAAGCCGCCCTGGAGGAACACCTCGGCCTCGCCGAGCGTGGCCACCGTGAGGCCGGACGCCCCGGCCTCGGCCTGGCGGTGGGCGATCTCGGGGCTCTTGTGCGTCTTCACGTGCGGCCGCAGCGCCAGCCCGCGCTCGTCGGCCCACGCGGCGGCGCGCTCGATGTTGGCCTCGAGGATGCCCAGGTCGATCGCGAGGAACGGGGTCGGCGGGATCCGGTCGGGCATTGCCCCAACCTAGCGCGTCACCCCGCCAGGACGTGGAGCAGCCTGCGGGCCGCGAACACCGCCATCACCGCGCAGCCGGCCAGCGCCGCCAGGGTGCCGATCACCACCGGCCAGGACCGCTGTCCGAGGCGCAGCGCCGACAGCCCGGCGGTCGCCCCGGCGGTGGCGACGAGGCCGCCGACGACCGCGGCGTCCACGAGCATCGCCCAGCCCTCGGGTGCGGACGTCGTGTCGTCGAGGCGTCCGGTGGCCCAGAAGCCGAACGCGACCACCGCGGCCAGCACCCCCAGCCCGCAGGCCACCCAGGCCACCGCGGGCGGGTCGTCGCGCCGGCCGCCGTCGCGGTGGGTCAGGAAGTGGACGAGGCCCGCCCCGACGACCACCCCGGCCACCAGTGCCACGAGGATCACGGACACGTACACGGACGGCGTCCTTTCGGTGGGGGCTGTGGGCTCACCTTCCCACCACGCCGGCGCCCACGCCAAGAGGGCGCGCGGCTACTTCTTGCGCTTCTCGCGCGCCCGCAGCTCGACGCGCACCGGCGAACCGCCGAAGCCGAACTCCTCGCGCAGGCGGCGCTCGACGAAGCGCAGGTACTGCGGGTCCATGCCGCCGGAGGTGAACAGCACGAACGTGGGCGGGCAGTTCTGGGCCTGCGTCCCGAACAGGATGCGCGACTGCTTGCCACCCCGGACGGGGTGCGGGTGGGCGGCGGCGACGCGTCCGAGGAAGGCGTTGAGAGGGCCGGTGCTGACCCGGGTCTCCCAGCCCGCCAGCGCCGCGTCGATGGCCTTGCGCAGCTTGTCGACGTTGCGTCCCGTCAGGGCCGAGATGTTGACGTGCGGCGCCCACGCGAACGACTGGACGTCGAGCTCGACCTCGCGGGCCAGGTAGCGGCGGCGCTCGTCGTCGGTGAGGTCCCACTTGTTGTAGGCGACGACCAGCGCCTTGCCGGCCTCCTCGACCATGGTCAGGATCTTGAGGTCCTGGTCGGAGATCTGCTCGGACGCGTCGATCACGACCACGCACACCTCGGCCCGCTCGATCGCCCCCTGGGTGCGCAGCGAGGCGTAGTACTCGTGCCCGGACGCCTCCTTGACGCGCCGCCGCAGGCCGGCGGTGTCGATGAACCGGTACACCTCCCCGCCCAGCTCGACCAACTCGTCGACCGGGTCGACCGTGGTGCCGGCGACGTTGTCGACGACCGAGCGCTTCTGCCCGGCCACGGAGTTGAGGAGCGAGCTCTTGCCCACGTTCGGCTTGCCGACGATCGCCACCCGGCGGGGGCCGCCCGGCTCCTCGTCGCGCTCGGGCGGCGCCTCGGGGAGGGCGGCCAGGGCGGCGTCCAGGAGGTCGCCGGAGCCGCGTCCGTGGAGGGCGGACACCGGGTAGGGCTCGCCGAGCCCGAGGTTCCACAGGGCGGACGCCTCGGCCTCGGTGCGCTGGTCGTCGACCTTGTTCGCGGCCAGCACGACCGGCTTCTTGGAGCGGCGCAGCACGCGGACGACGGCCTCGTCCTCGTCGGTGACGCCCACCACTGCGTCGACGACGAACAAGATGGCGTCCGCGGCGTCGATGGCGAGCTCGGCCTGCTCGGTGATGCTGGCGGCCATGCCCTCGGCGTCCAGCACCCAGCCGCCTGTGTCGACGACGACGAACTCGCGGCCGTTCCAGGTGGCGTCGTAGCTGACCCGGTCGCGGGTGACGCCGGGCAGGTCCTGCACGACGGCCTCGCGGCGGCCCAGGATGCGGTTGACCAGCATCGACTTGCCCACGTTGGGGCGGCCGACGACGGCCAGGACGGGTTTGGTGCTCATGGGGTCTCCTGTCGGGCGAGGGCGACGATCGCGTCGACGACCTCGCCGAAGGTCATCGCGGAGGTGTCCAGGAGGCGGACGCCGTCGGCGGGGGTCTGGAACTCAACGAGCGCGGAGTCATCGGCGTCGCGGCGCAGCACCTGATCGCGCAGCTGGTCGTCGCTGACCCGGTCGCCGAGGTCGCCGCGGCGGCGGCGCAGGCGGGCTTCGGGCGACGCGGTGAGCAGGATGCGGAGGTCGGCGTCCGGGTAGACCACGGTGGTGATGTCGCGGCCCTCGGCCACGACGCCGCGCGGGGCGGCGTCCATGAGGGCCCGCTGCCGGGTGACGAGGTCTGCGCGGCAGGCGGCCAGCGTGGAGACGGCCGACACGTGCGCGGACGTGCGCGGCTCGCGGATCTCCTCGGTCACGTCGCGCCCGCCGACCCGGACCCAGCGCTCGTCGGGGTCGAGCGACACCTCGATGTCGGCCTCGGTGGTCGCGGCGACGACGGCGTCGTGGTCGTCGGGGCTGATGCCGGCCTCGAGGAAGGCGACCGTGACGGCCCGGTACATGGCGCCGGTGTCGAGGTAACCCAGGCCCAGCCGGCGGGCGACCTCGCGAGCCGTCGACGACTTGCCCGAGCCGCTGGGCCCGTCGATGGCGATCACGAGTCGGTCTGAGGGCACCGGGGCAGTCTAGTGGACCCTCAGGTTCGGACGTTCCACCCGGCGGCCGTCATCGCCGCCTCCAGGGCCGCCGCGGCGGCCGGGTCGACCGCCACGGAGAGCCAGCCCACCCTGCGGTCGAGGTCGTGGTCGATGGTGACGTCCTCCACGTTGATCCCCGTCGCCTCGATATCGGCGAACAGCCGCGCCAGCGCGCCGGGGGCGTCCGGGATCTCGATGACCACCGCCGCCCAGTCGGCGGGCAGCGCGCCGTGCTTGCCGGGCAAGGCGCGGGTGCCGCGGCGTCCGCGTTCGAGGAACGCCTCGACGGCGCCCGGGTCGTCCAGGACGCCGATGAGCCGGGCCAGCTCCTCGTGCAGCTCCTGCAACTCGACGCGGACGGCGTCGGCGTTGGCCGAGATGATCTGGCGCCACAGCCGGGGGTCGCCGCCGGCGATGCGGGTGACGTCCCGCAGGCCCTGGCCGGCCAGGCGCAGGTGCTCGGGCGGCACGTCGAGCAGGCCGCCGGCCACCAGCGAACTGATCAGCTGTGGCACGTGCGACACCTGGCCGACGGCCTCGTCGTGGTGCTGGGCGCCCATGGTGATCAACCGCGCGCGGCACAGCTCGGCCACGCGCCGGACGGCCAGCACCGAGCGGGCGGCCGACGTGTCGTGGGGGGTGATGATCCAGGTGCGATCGACGAACAGGTCGGGGCTCGCGGTGAGCGGGCCCGCCTTCTGCGACCCGGCCATGGGGTGCGAGCCGCAATAGCGGGCGAGGTCGGCGTCCGTGCGGCGCAGCGCGGCCAGCACGGCCCCCTTGACCGAGCCGACGTCGGTGACGGTGGCGTTCGGGTAGGTGCGCAGCGCGTCCTCGATGACGGACGCCAGCGCGGTGGGCGGCACGGCGACGACGACGAGGCGGCAGGCGTCGGGGTCGATGGGGTCGATGGTGCCCGCGCCGCGGGAGGCGGCGACTACCGCGTGACTACGCCGTTTGTCGGCGAGGTGGACGGTCACGCCGCCGGCGGTGAGCGCGTGCGCCACGGAGGCCCCGACCAGCCCCGTGCCGATGACCAGGGCGGGCGACACGCTGACCTCGATCACTGGCCGCCCTTCTGGACGAACCCGCGCACGTACTCCTCGGCGTCCGACTCGAGCACCGCGTCGATCTCGTCGAGCAGGGCGTCGAGGCTCTCGGAGTCGGTGGCGCGCTGGAGGGTCTCCGCTTCTTCGGGCTGTTGCTGGGCGCTGGTGGCGCGCCGCCGCTGGATGCGTTCGCTCACCGCCGCCCTCCCCTGCCTTGAGTGCCGTCGTGGCCCATGGCGCCCCCGCCCGCCGCGTGCGCTCGGATGAGTCTATCGGCGCTGGCGCCCGCCTCGTACGCCGCGGCGCCGTGGCGGAACGGGTCTGTCAGCCCCAGGGCGTGCAGGCCGCCGGCGGTGTCGCGGACGAGCAGGGAGTCCCAGCCGGCGGCCACCACGGCGTCCGGGTGGTCGGTGATCCAGCGTCCGCGGGTGTGGGCGCGGGTGCCGGGCGGCGGGATGCGGGTGGCGGCCGCCACGGCGTCCGGGTCGGGGGTCTGCGCGAGGCGCCCGGCGGCCTGCAGCCGGGGGACGATGCCGTCCGGGGACAGCTCCGCCCAGGCGAGGTCGACCTGGGCGAGCTTGGGATGCTCCCAGCCCAGGGCATCGCGAGCTCGGTAGCCCTCCATGAGGGCGAGCTTGGCGGCCCAGTCGAGGCGATCGGCGAGCGAGGCGGGGTCGGAGCGGAGGGCGTCCAGGACGGTGGTCCATTCGGCGATAAGGCGCTCGCCCTCGGGGATGGGGGTGCGTGCGATGAGGGTGGCGGCGGCGTCCCGGAAGCGTTCCTGGATGGCGACGGCCGAGGCGGTCGTGCCGTCGGCGAGGGTGAGCGGGGCGGACGCCGTGGCGTCCTGGCTGACCCGGCGGAACGCGGCGACCGGGTCGGCCAGGGTGATGACCGGCAGCAGGCTCTCCTCCAGGGCGGCCAGCGAGAGGGCCAGGATGCCCAGCTTCAGCCACGTGGCGTACGGGCTGCGGGTGGCGTCGCCGGCGATCACGTGCAGGCGGCGCCAGTCGGCCGGGCGGGCCAGCGGCTCGTCGCGGGTGTTGACGAGGCCGCGGCGGCGGGTGGTGTCCAGGCCGGCCACGCGCTCGAAGTAGTCGGCGCGCTGGGAGAGCTGGAACCCGGGTTCGGCGCCGTCGGGTCCGAGGCCGACGCGTCCGGCGCCGCCGACGACGACCCTCGTGACCAGCAGGGCGGGCAGGGCGGCCGGGATCGACTCCCACGGGGTCGATCGCCGCAGCAGCACGTTCTCGTGGTAGCCGTAGCTATGGCCCTTGCCGTCGGTGTTGTTCTTGAACACCCGGATCGGCGTGCCGGCCACCTCGGACGCCGCCGCCGCGGCCTGCGCGACCAGCGCGTCGCCGGCGAGCTCGAAGGTGAGGGCCTCGGACGGGGACGTGGTCTCCGGGGAGCTGTACTCGGGGTGGCCGTGGTCGACGTAGAGGCGTCCGCCGTTGCCGAGCATGCGGTGGCGCGAGTCGTCGTGGACTGCCGTGGCGGGGACACCGCAGGCCTCGACGACCAGCGCGGACAGGGCGTGGGCGTCCAGGTCGGGGCGGCCGGGGGCGGCGATGCCGTACTCGGTCTCGGTGCCGATCAGCATGCGCCCATCATGCCCGCGGGCTAGGGTGGCCCGCAGGACGGCCGAAGGGGGACGCGATGCGGCGACTCGGGTGGATCGCGCTGGACGCGGCGCTGGTGGTGGCGTTCGCGGTGGTGGGGCGCGCCTCGCACGACGAGCCGCTCGACGCCGCGGGCATCGCGCGGACGGCGCTGCCGTTCCTGGGCGGGTTGTTGTTCGCGTGGATCCTGATGGTCCGGCGGCGGCAGTCCGGCGTGACGTTGTTCGACGGCCTGTACGCCTGGGCCGGCACGCTCGTGCTGGGCATGTTGTTCCGGGCGCTGATCGGCGACGGCACGGCGATCCTGTTCATCGTCGTGGCGGCCGGGATCCTGGCGGCGTTCCTGCTGGGCTGGCGGGCGGCGTACGTCCTCATCACCGGACGCCGCGGCGAGCGTCCCAAGGCCAAGGATCCACGAAAGTCCGGCAACCCCGCGAAACGAGACGCCGCCCGCTGAGCCGTGACCCGGTGGTCCGCAGGCCGGTCGTCGCCGCGGGGTCCGCAGTGCCCGGTCGTCGCTTAGCTCCGATCACGCCCCTGGAGGGGTGTATCTGATCCACATATGGATGAGATACACCCCTCCAGCCCTCATCTCCTCAAGGACCCCAGCCAATCCCGGCCAACGCGCTCAAAGGGGCCGTATGGCCGCGGCACCGGCGGCGCCGGTCACGCGCGTTGCTCACGTTTGCGCCCGCTAGTGCTGAATGCGCGAGTTCCGCCGCGCCGCCGCGGGGCACCTCCATGCAGTCGCCCCCGATAGTGACGAATCCCCCCGGCCGACCTGGAGGATGGGTCACTATCTGGGGCAAACAGGAGAGCCGCGCGAGGCCCTCTAGAACCCCAACTCGCGCAGGGACGCGCGCAAGGCCTCGGCCGAGCGTTGGAACATCGCCCGCTCGCGGTCGTCCATGGGCACGTCGAGGACGCGCTCAAGCCCGCGCTTGGAGACGACGGAGGTGACGGACAGCGCGACGTCCGAGACGCCCTGGAAGTCGGTCAGCACGCTGGACAGCGGCAGCAGCCGCCGCACGGGTGAATGCAGTGCCTCGACGAGGCGGGCGCCGGTGAGTCCGATGGCGTAGTTGGTGGCGCCCTTGCCCTCGATGATGCGGTACGCCGCGTGCATGGCGTCATCGGCTAGCTGCTCGAGCCGCTCCTCGGTGAACATGGGACGCCCGTCGTCGCCCAGCCACTCGCGGATCGGGATCTGGCCGATGCGCGCCGTCGACCAGACGGGGAACTCCGTGTCGCCGTGCTCACCGAGGATGTTGGCGTGCACGTTGGACTGGTGGATGCCGCACAGCTGCGCGATGCCCCACCGCAGCCGCGAGGTGTCGAGCATCGTGCCCGTGGAGAACACCCGGCCCGGCGGCAGCCCGGACACCTTCTGCGCGACGACGGTGAGCACGTCGCACGGGTTGGTCACCAGCACGTACACGGCGTCGGGCGCGTGCTCGAGCAACTTCGGCATCAGGTCGGTCAGGATGCGGGCGTTGGTGGCGGCCAGCTCCAGGCGGGTCTGGCCCGGCTTCTGCTTGGCGCCGGCGGTGATCACGACGACCGAGCTGCCCCGCACGACGCGGATGTCGGCTCCGCCCGAGACGCGGTTCGTGGGCGTGAACTGGGTGCCGTGCTGCAGGTCGGCGACCTCGGCGTCCACCTTCTTCGCATCGAGGTCGTACAGAGCGATCTCGTCGGCCGACCCGCGGATCAGCGCGGCGTACGCCAGCGACGAGCCGACCGCGCCGGCGCCGACGACGGTCAACTTGGAGCGTTCAGGGGACGCGGTTGCAGCCATACCGCAACCCTAGCGGCCCCGCTCAGACGTCCAGCGCGCGGGCTCCGCCGTGGCCACCGGCCAGGGTGCGCATGAACACGATGCGCTCGCCACGCCGCCCGGACAGCCGCGCCCAGTCATCCGGGTTGGTGGTGTTGGGCAGGTCCTCGTTCTCGGCGACCTCCGCCCGGACGGCCGCGGCCACGTGCCCGAGCCGGACGCCGCGCTGCCCGCCGGCCAGCACCTCCTTGATCGCCGCCGTCTTCGCCCGCGACGCGATGTTGGCCAGCATCGCCCCGGACGCGAAGTCGCCGACGTGCAGCACCTCACGGGTGCCGCCGGCGTAGGTCACCTCCACGAACTCGTTCTCGGGCACCGGGGCGAACAGGGCGGCGACGGCGTCCGCGATCGCCCGTTCGCGCAGGGACGCCGCCCCGCCGGCCCGGGCGACCTCCGCGGGGTTCCACGGCGTGCGCGCGGTGAGGTAGAGCCCCAGCACCTCCGCTGCGGCGGCCCGGTCGGGCCGGTCGAGGCGGATCTTGACGTCGAGGCGTCCGGGACGCAGGATCGCCGGGTCGATCAGGTCCTCGCGGTTGGTGGCGCCGATGACGATGACGTTGTCCAGCGACTCCACCCCGTCGATCTCGGCGAGCAGCTGCGGCACGATCGTCGACTCGACGTCGCTGCTCACCCCCGACCCGCGGGTGCGGAACAGAGAGTCCATCTCGTCGAAGAACACCACGACCGGACGCCCAGCCTCGGCCACCTCGCGGGCGCGGGCGAACGTGAGCCGGATCTGCCGCTCGGTCTCGCCGACGTACTTGTTCAGCAGCTCCGGGCCCTTGACGTTGAGGAAGAAGGAGCCGGCCGAGTTCGCCACCGCCTTGGCGATCATGGTCTTGCCGCAGCCGGGCGGGCCGTACAGCAGCACCCCCTTGGGGGCGGCCAGGCCGAACTCGGCGAACAGGCCGCGGTGGGCGAAGGGCAGTTCGACCGCGTCGCGGATCAACCCGATCTGGGCGTCGAGCCCGCCGATGTCGTCCCACGTGACGTCGGGGACCTCCTCCAGCGTCAGCTCCTCCACGTCGGTGCGCGGCACTCGTGCGAACGCGACCAGCCCCCGCCGGTCGGCCAGCAGCGACTCCCCGGGGGTCAGCTCCGCGGCGGCCAAGGGGCCGCCCAGGGCGACCACGATCTCCTCGTCGTTGGCCCCGGCGACCAGGGCGGTGCGCTCGTCGAGCCGTTCGCGCACCCGCACCACGTCCCCGCCGGACCGCGGCCCCTCCACCGCCACCACCACCGACGCGTCGTTGACCAGCGCCGTCGCCCCCACCGCCAGCCGCGGGTCGTCCGCCGCCTGTGGCGTCAGCTGGGCGCGCACGAGGCGCCCGCCGACGGCGACGTCGGCCAGACGGTCGCCGGGCAGCGCCGTCACCACGCCGAGCTGCTGGGGCGGCGCGGCCAGCGCGTCGAGCTGCTCGCGCAGGGCCACCAGCTGCTCGCGCGCCTCGCGCAGCGTCGCGTTCAACCGGTCGTTGTGCTGGGCCAGCGCCCGGGCGTCCGCGCGCGCCTCGGCGAGCCGGCGCTCGGCGATCTCCGCGGCGCGGGCGGCGTCGCGCGGTTCACCGGTCACTCGCCCGGCCCCGCTGCCCCGGTGGGCCCGGCGGGTGGGGCGGACGCCGGCGGCGGCTCGCCCAGCCCCGGGGGGCGGGGGCCGACGTAGTCGGGACCGTACGCACCCGGCGCCGGACGCCGCCGCTTGGCCGGGGCGACCATCCCCGGCGCCAGGCGCCGGGTGAAGATCAGGAAGCCGGTGTGCCCGCTCGTGGCATGCCCGGGCCGGATCGCCAGGCCCTCGGCGTGCCAGTCGCGCGCGGAGTACTCGCGGGCCGACGGCTCGGTGAAGCCGCCGTGCACGCGGAGGGTGTCCATGGTTCGGCCGAGCTGAGTGGCGGTGGCCACGTAGCAGCACAGCACGCCGCCGGGGATCAGCCGGGACGCCACGGCGTCCACGCACTCCCACGGCGCGAGCATGTCGAGGATCGCCCGGTCGATCGCCTCGTCGCCGATCACCTCGACAAGGTCGCCGAGGCGCACCTCCCAGGCGGGGTGGGCCTCGCCGTAGAACGCGGTGACGTTCTTCTCCGCGACGGCGGCGAACTCCTCGCGGCGCTCGTAGCTGTAGAGGCGGCCCGTCGGCCCGATCGCCCGGAGCAGCGCGATCGACAACGCCCCGGACCCCACCCCGGCCTCCAGCACGCGCGCCCCGGGAAAGATGTCGGCCTGCATCAGGATGTGGGCGGCGTCCTTGGGGTAGATGACCGCCGCTTCGCGGGGCATGGCCACCATGAAGTCGTGCATGAGCGGACGGAACACCAGGAACCGCACGCCGCCCACCGAGGTGGCCACGGACCCCTCGTCGCCGCCGATCAGGTCGTCGTGGCTGATGCCGCCCTGGGTCGTGTGGAACACCCCGCCGGACCGCAGCCGGACCGAATGCCGGCGGCCCTTGGCGTCGCTGAGCGTGACGCGTTCGCCCTCGCGCAGCGGTCCGGTCGCCACCCCCGAGAAGTCGGCGCCGGTCATGCCCGCAGGCTCCACAGGCCGAGCTGCCACGCCGGCCCGAACGGCTGCCCCTGCAGCGTGACGCCCTCGCCGAGGTACAGGGTCTGGGGGCCGACCGACAGCGGCAGCACGGTCAGGTCGGCGGCGGCCTGCTGCTGGATCTCGGCGAGGAGCGCGGTGCGGGCGGCGGCGTCGGTGGTCTCGCGGGCGCGGCGCACGAGGTCTTGGATCTTGGCCTCGGTGCCCGGCAGCGGCTCGTCGACGTAGGGCTGCAGCCACCCCAGCGCGGTGTTCAGCCAGGGCTGACGGTCGGTGAGCAGCAGGTCGGCGTCCGACGCGTCGGCCACGAGGAGCACCGACACGCCGGCCGCCGATTCGAGCCTGTCGCGGACCAGCCCCGCGAGGTCGCGCTGCCCCGGCGCCTTGCTGGAGTAGGTGAGCGTCAGCCGCAGCCGCTGCCCCTGGATGGGCGGCACCGTCGGGGAGCCGCCGACCGGGAAGGACGCCACCCCGCCGGTCACCCCGGGCAGCACCAGCGAGCCGACGCTGCGGTCGGGCTGAAGGGACGCCGCGACCGCGGCCCGCACGGCTGCATTGTCGCGGTGGGCCGAGGCGGGGGTGAACACGAGCCGCTGCAGGCGCACGTCCGCCAGCTTCCACAGCGCGAAGCCGCCCTTGGTGCGCCCGCCGCCCGCGGTGGCCTCCGAGGCCAGCCTGGTGAGGGCCGCGGGGTTCAGGCTGCGCCAGACCACGTCGGTGCTGCGGTCGGCCATGGCCTTCTCGGCCGCGGCGCTGTCGGGGAGGAAGCTCAGCCGGATCGTCCGGATCTCGCCCCGCAGCGCGCCCACGTAGGTCTCGAACCGCTCGAAGACCAGCTGCTCGGTCGCTGCCGTCACCAACTGGTAGGGCCCCGAGCCGATCGCCTGCCCGGTGTCGGGACGGACGGCGTCCGGGTCATAGATCTCTTCGTCCACGATGGACGCCGCCGGTGTGGCCAGCGCGTAGCCGAACTGGCTGTCGGCCCATTTGAGCACGAACTTCACCGTCAGCGGGTCGACCACCTCGACGCGCTGGAGCGAGTCGAACAGCTGGATCGAGCTGCGCGGCACGCTCAGGCGGTAGGCGCGCGCGATGCTGAACTGGACGTCGCTCGCGGTCAGGGCGTGGCCGTTGTGGAACGTCAGGTTCTCGGGCAGGTCGCACACGTACTCGGTGGGCGAGGTGTAGAGACAGTCGCGGGCCAGGTCGGGTTTGAGCTCGGCGCCCTCGGGGTGCACGACCATGAGCCGGCTGAACACGTTGAGCGCCACGACGGCGTCCGCGGACGTGGTCGCCGCCGCCGGGTCGTACGTCACGGGCGCCTCGGTGGTGACCACGGTGAACGGCCGCTGGGTCGGCGTCGGCGTGGGGGTCGGGGTCGTCGGGGGCGGGGTGGACTGGGTGCAGCCGCTCGCCAGCAGGCCGACGGCCAACAGCGCAGCGAGCAGGGCGGACGCCGCCCTACGCATCGCGCAACTCCCGCCACAGGCGCCCCACATGGGCCAACTCTAGGCCGTCGAGGGTGGGCACGATCGCCCGCCTCGGGCCCGGCAGCAGCTGCTGCTCGAACGGGACGCCGAGGGTGGCCAGGCCGGCCCGCTCGGCCGACGTGGTGCCGGGGAGCGAGTCCTCCAGCACCAGGCAGTCGCGGACGGTCAACCCGAGCCGGTCGACGGCGGTCAGGTAGGGCTCGGGGTCGGGCTTGCCGCGTTCGACCTGGTCGCCACCCACGACGACGGCGAACGTGCCCGGTTTCAGCGTTCCGGTGAGGTGGGCCAGCACCGAGGCGAACGACGCCGACACGAGCGCACAGGCGATGCCGGCGGCACGCGCGGCGTCCAGCAACTCGCGCGCCCCGGGGCGGAACCGCGGCCCGGCGATGGCCATGTCCTCCAGGGCGTAGCCGTTGAGGACGTCGGCGTAGGCGTCCGGGTCGACGTCCGGGCGTCCGGCGAGGGACAGGATCGTGGCCACGCTGTCGCGCAGCGCCATGCCGACCAGCCGGGCGTGCTGCTCGGCGCTGAGGGTGTGGCCGAAGTCGGACGCCAGCCGCGCCTCGGCGACCTGCCAGGACGCCTCGGACTCGACCAGGGTGCCGTCGAAGTCCCAGAGCAGGGCGGCGGGGACGTCCACCCCCGGGGTCAGGTCAGCGGGCATTGAAATACTTGGCCTCGGGGTGGTGGACGATCAGCGCGTCGGTCGACTGCTCGGGGTGCAGCTGCAACTCCTCGCTCAGCTCGACGCCGATGCGTCCGGGTTCGAGCAGGTCGACGAGCTTGGCGCGGTCGGCCAGGTCGGGACAGGCCGGGTAACCGAAGCTGTACCGCGAGCCGCGGTAGGCCTGGTCGCGGATCATCGACTCCACGGCGCCGTCCCCGTCCAGGCCCAGATCGGCCCGGACGCGGGCGTGCCACAGCTCGGCGAGGGCCTCGGTGAGCTGGACGCTCAGCCCGTGCAGCTCCAGGTAGTCGCGGTAGGCGTCGGCCTCGAACAGCCGGGCGGTCTCCCGCGAGACCCGCGACCCCATGGTGACCAGCTGGAACGCGATGACGTCCGGTCCCAGCTCGGCCGCCTCGTCGGCGTCGCGGAAGAAGTCGGCCAGGCACAGCCGCCGGTCGCGGGTCTGCCTGGGGAAGTCGAACCGGTGCAGCACCCGGGCGGACGCCACGTCGGCACCGGACGCCGCCGCGTCCGGGTGGAGCACGACGAGGGTGTTGCCGTCGGAGTAGCACGGCCAATAGCCGTAGGTGACGGCGAGCTCGGCGATGCCGCCGGTGTGCAGCCGGTCGAGCCAGGCGCGCAGGCGCGGCAGGCCCTCGGCCTCGACGAGTTCGTCGTAGCCGACGCCGTCGCGGGTGCCGCGCAGGCCCCACTGGCCCAGGAACGTGGCCCGGTGGTCGAGCCACTGCGCGACGTCGGCGAGCTTGACGCCCTTGACGACGCGGCTGCCCCAAAACGGCGGCACGGGGACGTCGACGCGGCGGGCGACGTCGGAACGGCCGGTGTCCACCGGCTCGTCGGGCGCCTCGGCGCGGGGGCGGGCCGGGACGCGGCGAGCACGGGGGGCGGGCAGCGCGTCGGCGTCCCCGCGCTTGACGGCCATGACGGCGTCCATCAGGGAGAGGCCCTCGAAGGCGTCGCGGGCGTAGCGGACCTCGCCCTCGTAGACGGCGTTGAGGTCCTGCTCGACGTAGGCGCGGGTGAGCGCGGCGCCGCCGAGGAGGACGGGGGTGGAGATCAGGCCGCGCTGGTTCAGCTCGAGCAGGTTGTCGCGCATCACGACGGTCGACTTCACCAGCAGCCCGGACATGCCGATGGCGTCGGCGTTGTGCGCGACCGCGGCCTCGATGATCGTGCCGACGGGCTGCTTGATGCCCAAGTTGACCACCGTGTAGCCGTTGTTGGTCAAGATGATGTCGACGAGGTTCTTGCCGATGTCGTGGACGTCGCCCTTGACGGTGGCCAGCACGATCGTGCCCTTGCCGCCGTCGCCGGACTTCTCCATGTGCGGCTCCAGGTGCGCCACCGACTTCTTCATCACCTCGGCCGATGCCAGCACGAACGGCAGCTGCATCTGGCCGGACCCGAACAACTCCCCCACCGTCCGCATGCCGGCCAGCAGGTCGTCGTTCACGATGTCGAGGGCCGGCCGAGTGGCCAGCCTCGTCCAGGTCGTCGGCCAGGC
>WBZS01000528.1_pt1 | contig 46459 bp, 39 predicted proteins | sample 5204201 | NCBI WGS metagenome assembly WBZS01 (sample SAMN12344357, study PRJNA552823) | activated sludge metagenome | biome: Activated sludge suspended growth; feature: Nitrification reactor; material: Wastewater; isolation source: activated sludge from nitrification reactor of wastewater...
GACCACGATGCGCTCGGCCTGGACGCGGCGCCGGGCGTCGCGGACGGACGCCGGCACGTCGTCCCAGCCCAGCGCGGACGCCAGCCGGGCCAGCGGCGGCCGGACGTCGCAGGCCACCAGCAGCTCGGCGGGCGGGCCCACGCGCACGGACGCCGTCCCTTCCGGCAGCCAGACCAGGGTGTCCGCCTGGTGGAGCACCCGCTCCAGGCGGTGCTCGGCCAGCACGACGGTGAGCGCGACCTCGTGCACGAGCGTCGTGATGGCGCCCAGGACGTCCTGGGCGGCCGTCGGGTCGAGCGCGGACGTCGGCTCGTCCAGCACCAGCACCCGCGGTTGGGCGGCCAGCACCGACGCGATCGCGACGCGCTGCTGCTGCCCCCCGGAGAGGTCGGCCAGCGGCCGGTGTCGCAGGTCGGCGATGCCCATCAGGTCGAGGGTCTCCTCGACGCGCTTGCGCATGGCGGCCGGCGCCATCCCCAGCTGCTCCATGCCGTACGCGACCTCGTCGGTGACGGTGTCGGTGACGAACCCGGCGAGGGGGTCCTGGCCGACGTAGCCGACGACCTCGGCCAGGTCGCGCGGACGGGCGGCGTCCGTGCTGCGTCCCGCCACCGTGACCCGGCCAAGGAGCGTGCCGCCCGTGAAGTGCGGCACCAGGCCGTTGATGGCGCGCAGAAGGGTCGACTTGCCGGTGCCCGTGCGTCCGACGACGACGGCGAGGTCGCCCTCGGCGATGGTGAAGGTCACCCCGGCCAGCACCGGCGCGTGCGCTTCGGGGTACGTGATCGTCACGTCGTCGAAGGTGATCACGCAGGGCTCCGGGCGGGGACGCTGGGCGCGGGTGCGCGGTCGGGGAGTGGATCCGGGGCGGCGCGGCCACGCAGGGGAGCGGGGCCGGGGACAGGCGTGGGTGCGACCGACGGGACCGACGCCGCGGTGAGGACGAGCGGGGCGACCGCCGCCGCCAGGACGCCCGCCATGAGCGGGTGCAGAGTCGGCCAGACGAGCGGGTCGGTGGACGGGCGCATGGCGGCGAAGGCGTCCGGGAGGGCCGGCGAGTTGAGGGCCGCGGCCGCAGCGATCGACATCACCGCGGTGAGGGCCAGGGCGGTGTCGCGCGGCGTCCAGGGGTCGGGGCGGTACCGGGTGACGGCCAGGCGGCGTCCGGACGCCCTCAGCCCGGCGATCGTGCCCGCGGCCCCGGCGGCCAGGACTCCGACGGCGACGCCCACCTGATCGGCCCCGGACGCCGACAGCAGCAGGAACACCCCGACGGTGGTCGCGACCATGGCCGCCAACAGCCCGGCGGCGAGCAGCGTCGAGGGGCGCTGGCCGTCCCGGGTGCGGCCGAACCCGCGGGCCTCCATGCCGGCGGCGAGGGCGAGTGACCGGTCGATGGCGTCCGCGAGCACGGGGATGACCACGGCCCGCACGGCCCGCCAGCCCCCGGACGCCCCGCCGCGCAGCCGCCGCGCCCGCCGGATGCGCTGGGTCGACTCGATCAGCTGCGGCGCCACCGACAACGCGATGACCACGGCGACGGACGCCTCGTACAGCGCCGCCGGGACGCTCCGCAGCGCCCGCTTGGGGTTCGCCAACGCGTTCGCCGCCCCGAGGCACAGCAGCATCACGCCGAGCCGCAGGGCGTCGTAGGCGGCGTAGGCCAGGGCCTCGGCGGTCACGGGCCCGCCGATCCGGACGCCGGCCGCCCAGTCGGGCAGCGGCACCTCGGGCAGGGTGAACAGCACGGTCGAGCCCAGCCCGGCGCCGAGCACGATCTGGAACGTCAGCCGGATCGCCAGCACCATCCCCGCCAGCACGAAGTAGGCCCCCACCGACCGGGCCCAGGGCGCCTCGGTGCGTCGCAGCAGCACCACGGCGGTCACCGCCAGCGCGGTCAGCAGCACCAGCAGCGGGTTGGTGGTCAACGACATGGCCGTGGCGATGCCGAGCGCCCACGCCCACCACGCCCACGGGTGCACCGCGTGCCGCGTGGGCCTACCTGGACGCCGGGGCTCGCTCAGCGGTGTCGTCCCTTCACGAGCCACCAGCCGCCGAGCGCGGAGGAGCCCGCGACCACGACCCCGAGCGTGGCCAGCGCGCCGACGGCCGACCCCGACGACGCCGGGGCGGCGTTGTCCAAGGCGGTGGACGACGCAACGGGGGCGGGCAGGTCTGTGGCCACAGCGGTGGCCTCGCCCGTGCCGGGCCCGGACGCCGCGACGGCGGAGGCGGAGGCGTCCGGGGCGACGGTGGCGTCCGGGGCGGCCGAGACGGACCCCGAGCCGCCGGCCTGGGTCGTCGCGCCGCCCTGGGTGGCGCCGCCCTGGACGGTCGTCGTCGGCGCTCCCGGCGCCTTGGTGGTCGCCGGGGCCTTCGTGGTGGGGGCCGGAGCCTGCGTCGTCGGCGCCTTGGTCGTGGGGGCCGGGGCGGGCGCGGACGTGGCGGGCGCGGACGCCGGCGGGGCTCCGGGCGGGGTCTTTCCGTTGCCGAAGGCCCAGCCCTCGGCGTCGCCCTGCTTGGGCTTGTAGCTCGTGTAGCCCAGGCTGGAGTACTGCCAGGCCCCCCAGGTGCCGTTCGCGCTCTTGCTGGCGTGCCAGTACGACCAGTACGCGCTCGTGCTCACGGTGCAGGTCGCGGGCGAGCCGTTGATCTGGCACAGGAACCCCGCCGACTTCTCGGCCACCGAGAACCCGGCGCTCGAGAGCGCCTGCTTGCCCGTGCCGAACGAGATGGCGCAGCGCGTCCCCTGGCCGCCGACGACCACCCAGACGCCGGAGCAGGTCGCGGCCTGTGGGGCGGGCGCCGCCGCGGCGGGCACCGCCGGCCACAGGGCCAGCAGCGCCGCTGCGAAAGCGGCCGCGAGGCGAGCTGACATCGTCATCGGGCGTACCGGCGGGCCAGCAGCAGGATCACGCCGCCCAGCACCAGGACGCCGGACGCCGCCACCAGCCACGGGGCCACCGTCGAGCCGGTCTGCGGCAGGCGGCCGCCCGTGTTGGTGGTCGCCGGGAGGCTGGACGCCGTGGACGTCGACGTGGCCACGGACGACGCCGCGTGGCTGGCCGAGGTCGAGGGGTCGGGGTCGTGCGACGGACGCGGGGGCCGGGTGTGCGACGCCGACGCCGAGCCCGACGCCGACGCCGAGGCGGACCCGGACGCCGACGCGGAGCCGGACGCCGAGCCCGAGGCGGTGGCGGTGGGCAGGGTCCAGGCGGCGTCCAGGTAGGACACGCCGCCGAGGAGCAGGGCGGCCTGCGTGGTGGCCATGAGGTCGGGGTCGGTGCCGTTGAGGAACGCGCCGGAGGTCTGCTGCTGGTCCACGAGCCAGGCCAGCGCCTTGGCCTGGTCGACGTCGGCGCTCTCCAGCGCGGAGCCCATGATCGAGGTCGCGTTCACGAGGTTGTAGCCCGCCCACGAGCCGTCGGCGGCCTGGGAACCGATCGCCCAGGCGATCGCCTCGGCGGCGGCGGCGTCCGCGGCGGGGGTGTCCGCGGCCAGCAGGGCGAGCAGGGCCAGGCTGGTGTTGTCGGCGTCCGACTCAACGCCCGGTCCCCAGCCGAAGCCGCCGTCGGCTCCTGCGTAGGTCAGCAGGTAGGTGATCATCGCCTCGGGCACGTCCACCCCGGCCCGGGCGAGCGCGACCGCGCCGAAGCCGGAGGCGAACGGGCCGGGCCACGAACCGAAGCTGCCGTCAAGGGCGACCCCGTCCTGGACGGCAGCGATCAGGTCCACGCCGGGAACCGCGGTCCGGGGGTCGAGGCCGTACGCCTCGAGCGCGACGGCCAGCTTCGCGGCGGCCGACGGGTCGGAGTCGGCGTAGGCCTTGCCCGCCTCGCTTCGCACCAGCGCCAGCAGGGTGCGCGCCGCGTCGGCGGTCGTCGGCTCCTGGGCGGCGGCCAAGGCCAGCAATGCGTCCGCGGCACCGCCCGGGGTGGTGATGGTGTCGGCCTGGGAGGCGATCCAGCGCGCGGCGGCGTCGGCCGCGACGGCGTCCGAGGCAGCGCGCGCGGGGGAGAGCGTGGAGAAGGAGAAGAGGGCGGCGAGCGCGACAATCCCGGTCACGAGCAGCCGGAGCAGGCGTGGCATTGGTGTTCCTCACTGAGGCGGCGAGCCGAGCCTCAGGGGAGGGCCGGACCCACCCGTGTGCCTCGACGGGTCGATGGTGTCCATGGCCCCGCCGGGCATTCCGACTACGCCGGCCGAGCCGGCTCACGGTTGCGGGTCAGCCCCGGATTCTCACCGGGTTCCCCCACACGGGTCCGGGGGACAGCCTAACGCAGCCCGGGGCGCGGAGGTTACCCTCCGCGCCCCGGCTCATTCGGCGTAACGCCTACGTCTTGGAGTCGACGGCCTTCTTGATGCCCTCGACCGCTTCGTCGACGGCGTCCTTGACGTGCTCTCCGGCCTGCTTGACGTTCGCAGCCAACTGCTGCGCCTCGCCCTCGGCCTGGAGTCGCTCGTTGTCGGTCACGTCGCCGACGGCCTCCTTCGCCTTTCCGGCGAGTTCTTCGGCCTGGTTGGAGATCTTGTCGCCCGCACCCATGGGTTCTCCTCTCTCCGCCGGGGCACCCCGACGCGTTCGTCCCACGCTAATCCGACGCGGGCCGATTGGGAAGACCCCGCACCTCGAACACCCGAAACCCCTTGGCCGAAGCCGTCCGCTCGCACGACCAGCCGCTCTCGATCAACCAACGCTGCAGGGAGTCGGCCCCGAGGTTGCGGCCGACCACGAGCCGGGCCACGCCGCCCGGCGCCAGCTGCGGCAGCCAGCGCTCCAGCAGGTCGTGCAGGGCCTCCTTGCCGATCCGGATCGGCGGGTTCGACCAGATCTCGTCGTAGCTCGCGGACGCCTCGGCGTCCTCGGGCGCGAACGCGCGCACCCGGTCGCCCACTCCGTACGCCGCGGCGTTGTCGCGGGTCAGCGCCAGCGCTCGGGCGTTGGTGTCGACGGCGTCCACGACCGCCTGCGGGGACGCGACGGCGAGCGCCACCGCCAGCACGCCCCAGCCGCAGCCCAGGTCGAGCAGTCGCCGCGCGGCGGCGTCCGGGGTGTGGGTGCGCAGCAGGACGGCGGTGCCGAGGTCGAGGCCATCGGCGCTGAAGACGCCGTTGGCGGTGGTGAACGTCCAGTCGGTGTCCCAGAACCGGACGCCGACGGTGCGGCGCTGCTCGTCGGAGACCGGCGTCGCGAAGTAGTGGCTCATGCGTCCTCGTCCCGTCGGGCGCGCGCGAGCAACTGCCGCGCGGCCAGCTCGTGATCGGGCGGGTACCCGACCTCCTCCAGCACCAGCCCGTGCGGGGGCAGCACGGTGACCTCACCCGCGCGCTCGGACCGGCCCAGCAGCCCCGCCAGCCACGCGGCGTCCCGCCGGTGCGTGCCAACCTCGACCAGCCCGCCGACGACCGAGCGCACCATCGAGTGGCAGAAGGCGTCGGCCCGCAGGGTCACCTCGACGAGCCCGGCCAGCTCCCCGGTCGCCGCGCGCTTGGCCGAGCAGTCCAACAGGTCGCGGATCGTCGTGGCGCCCTCCCGGCGCCGGCAGAAGGCCCCGAAGTCGTGCAGCCCGACCAGCGTGCGGGCGGCGGCGTCCAGGGCCTCGACGTCGAGCGGCGACTTCACACGCACGGCCAGGCCCCGGTGCAGGGGGTCCACGGCGGCGTCCGCGAGCCGGAACACGTAGCGGCGCCACACGGCTGCGAACCGCGCGTCGAAGCCGTCCGGGGCCACGGTGACGCGCCGCACCACGAGGTCGCGGGGCAGGACGCGGTCGAGCCGCCGAGACAGTTCGTCTTCGAGCCCGGGCTCGGGCAGGTCGGCGTGGGCCACCTGCCCCCGGGCGTGGACGCCGGCGTCCGTGCGTCCGGCGACGGTCAGCTCGGCGGGGGAGCCCAGGCCCACGACGCGTCCGATCCACGCGCCCAACTCGCCCTCGACCGTGCGCAGCCCGGGCTGGGCGGCCCACCCGTGGAAGCCGGCCCCGTCGTAGGCGAGGTCGAGGCGGTAGCGGGTCGTCACAGGGGCTCCGGCAGCGGGTCCGCCAGCGGCACCCGGTGCACCAGGTCGCCCACACCGGGCGTGGCGGGGACGGCCCGATAGGCCAGGTCGAACACGCGGCGTCCGGCGGCCAGCCCGCGGGCTTCGTACTTCGTGAGGGGACGCCCCTCGAACCGCGGCGCCCACCCGCCGTGCACGTTCTCCAAGCCGGGGCAGGCGTCCAGCACTGCGCGCATCGCCTCGGCGTAGTCGGCCCAGTCGGTCGCCAGCCGCCACAGCCCGCCCGGCTCCAAGCGCGACGCGACCAAGGCGGCGAACGCGGGCGAGACCAGCCGGCGCTTGTGGTGCCGCGGCTTGGGCCACGGGTCGGGGAAGAAGGTCCACACCTCGGCAACGGACGCGAGCGCGAACAGGCGCTCCAGGCCCTCGGCGCCGTCGGCCAGCACGACACGGACGTTGCCGACGCCGTGGCGGGCGGCCCGCGACAGCGTCGAGGCGACCGCGGGCTGAAACACCTCGAACGCGACCACGTCGGCCTCCGGACGCCCGGCCGCGAGCGCGACCAGCGCCTCGCCGCGGCCGGAGCCGACCTCGACGATCAGGGGCGCGCGGCGTCCGAACACGGCCGGCCAGTCGACCCGGGCGTCCGGGTGCACCGACGTCGACAGCGCACCGCGGGGCACGTCCACGACCAGCCGCGACGCATGCGCCGCCCACGCCTTCTCCTGAGACGGGTTCATCCGGGCGGAGCGGCGGACGAAAGACACCACCTCGCGGTGGACGCGGTCGGTCCGGGGCACGCCGGCAGCCTACCGGGGGACCATCCGGGACGCCCGGGACGCGAGTGTCGCACCAGCGTGGTTCCATTGGTCCAGTGGCGGGCGGACGGTGCCCGCCCGCACCGGATGACCCGGCACCGGAAGGACTCTGACATGCGCACCCTGCTCAACATCATCTGGCTCGTCTTCGGCGGCTTCTGGCTCGCCCTGGGCTACTTCTTCTTCGGGGTGCTGGCCTGCCTGCTGATCATCACCATCCCCGCCGGGGTGGCGTCGTTCCGCATGGCGTCCTACGCGCTGTGGCCGTTCGGCAAGACGGTGATCAGCAAGCCGAACGCCGGCGCCGGCTCGGCGATCATGAACGGCCTGTGGTTCGTCATCGGCGGGGTCTGGCTGGCGATCGGCCACCTGACGACCGCAGCCGCCCAGGCCGTCACGATCGTGGGCATCCCGCTGGCGATCGCGAACGTCAAGATGGTGCCGGTCACGTGCTTCCCGTTCGGCAAGGAGATCGTCGACAGCTCCTCCCTGGCGCCCGGCGCCCCGGAGTTGTTCCACATCTGACGGCTCCGCGATCCGGGGCGTGGCCCCGGCACTTGCCCTCCTTTGCGATACTGCACGGCATGCAGACGCGACCGGACGGCCCCGCAGCTCTCTGGTTCGCCCGATTCACGCGCGGCATCCACGACGCGCTGCCCGAATCGGTGCGACGCCTGCTGCCCGTCACGTTCATCGGGTACGCCATCATCAACGGCAGCTCGTTCGTGATCGACATGGCGATCCTGTCGGTGATCGGGCACTACTGGAACCTGCCGTACGGCATCTCGTTCTCGATCGGGTACGCGCTGGCGTCCGTCTACGCGTTCGTCCTCAACCGGTGGCTCAACTTCCGCGAGCACGGCAACCTGGGCACGCAGTCGTCGAAGTACACGTTCGTGATCGTCAGCAACTATGTGATCTGGATCCTGGGGTTCGGCAGCCTGCTGGGCTACCTGGGCGTACAGCTGCAGGTGGCGCGCGTGACGGCGGCCTGCATCGAGGGCGTGTACATCTACCTGATGCTGCGGCTGTGGGTGTTCCCGCGGCACACCGGGGACGCCGACAGCGGCGTCGAGAGCCCGCTGCCGGACCCGGTCGAGCCGGACGCCGACGCACCCGAGGGCACGCCGGCGTCCTGAGCACCGAGACGGACGGTCAGTCCTTCTTGGCCACCTTCTCGACCAGGTTGGCGGGCAGCAGCTCGTAGCCGTGGAACGACCGGGTGAACGTGCCAGAACCGTGCGCGATGCCGCGCAGGTCGATGGCGTAGCGGGCCAGCTCGAGCTGAGGCACAAGCGCCCGGATGATCACCTTGCGGCCCTCGGAGTCCGAGCCCTGCATCTGCCCCCGGCGTCCGGACAGGTCGGTGAGGACGGCACCCATGTACTCCTCGCCGACCGTGACGGTCACCAGGTCCAAAGGCTCGAGCAGCGCCACGTTGCGGGGGTCGGACGCCGCCTCCTTCAGCCCGGCCGCGCCGGCCAGCTGGAACGCCATGTCGGACGAGTCGACCGAGTGCGACTTGCCGTCGACCAGGGTGACGCGGACGTCCACCATCGGGTAGCCGGCCACGACGCCCTTCTCCAGCTGCGCCTTGACGCCCTTCTCCACCGACGGGATGAACTGCCGCGGCACCGCGCCGCCCACGACCTTGTCGACGAACTCAAAGCCACCGCCGCGCTCCAGCGGCTCGACCTCGATGGTGCAGACGGCGTACTGGCCGTGCCCGCCGGACTGTTTCACGTGCCGGCCCAGCGCGGTCGCCTTGCCGACGAACGTCTCGCGCAGGGCGATCTTGACCTCCTCGTTCTGCACGTTCACCCCGTAGCGCTCCTTGAGCCGGGCGAGCAGCAGGTCGGCGTGCGCCTGGCCGGTCGTCCAGAGCACCAGCTGGTCGGACGCCCCCCGGGCCAGCCGGACGGTGGTGTCCTCGACCGCGAGGCGCTGCAGGGCGCCGGAGAGCTTGTCCTCGTCGTTGCGGCTGGCCGCCTTGATCGCCAGGGGCAGCAGCGCCTCGGGCATCCGCCAGTTGGAGACCACCACCACGGCGTCCCGGGCCGACAGCGTGTCGCCGGTCTCCGCGGTGCTGAGCTTGGGCAGCATGACCACCTCTCCGGCGATGGCGGCCGACTTGGGCTTCAGCTCGGTGCCCACCGCCTGCTGGATCTGGCCGATGCGCTCCTCGTGGTCGTGGTCCGGGTGGGCCTCGTCGCTGGTCTTGAGGAAGAACGAGCGGTGCCCCGACACGTGCACGACGTCGTCGGTGCGCAGCGTGCCCGAGAAGATGCGGACCATCGACAGCCGGCCCGCGAATGGGTCGGTCGTGGTGCGGATCACCTGCGCACACAGCGGCGCGCGGGGGTCGGACGGCGCGGGCCCGGCGTCGGCGCCGTCCAGCTTCGTCATCGTGGGGTTGGGGTGCAGGCTCGGGGTGGGGAAGCCGTGCTCGATCAGGCTGAGCAGCTCCTCGGTGCCGACCCCGCTGGACGCCACCACCGGCACCACCGGGAACAGGTTCGCCTTCGCGGTCGCCTTCATCAGGTCGTCGAGCAGGTAGTCGCGGCCGGGATCGGTGCCCTCGAGGTAGGAGTCCATGAGGGCGTCGTCCTCGGCCTCCTGGATCAGCCCCTCGATCAGCAGCCCGCGGTGTTGCTCGACGAGCTCCTCGTGCTCGGCGTCGCCCTCGACCAGCCGCGGCTCGCCGCCGCCTGAGTAGTCGCGGAACCGCCGCGACAGGACGCCGACGGTGCCGTCGATGGCGGTGCCCGACCCGACCGGCACGTGCGTGGGCAGGACGCCCTCGCCGAGGCGGCCCTTGAGGTCGTCGACGACGGTGTCGAAGTCGGAGTGGGCGGCGTCCATCTTGGTCAGGGCGATGACCCGGGGGAGCCCGGCCTCCGCGCACTCCTCCCACAGGGCCTGCGCGGCGCCGTCGATGCCGTCCGCGGCCGACACCACGAAGATGGCTGCGTCGGCGGCCCGGATGCCCGCGCGCAACTCGCCGACGAAGTCGGGGTGGCCGGGGGCGTCGAGGAGGTTGACGAGCACGTCGCCCGTCACGAGAGAGGCCAAGTACAGCTGGGACAGGCGCTCCGCGTCGTCCTTCTCGCCTCTGTAGCCGGCGACGCGCGCACGCAGCAGCTGCTCGAACAGCGAGGTCTTCCCTGACCCCGCGTTGCCGATCAGCACCACATTGCGGACATCATCCGGGCTGTTCACCTGGATCTGTGCGTTGTTCACCTTCGGACTCATGGCCATACCTTGCCATCTGCCCGGCGGGGTGTGCGCGGTTTGGGCAATGTCCCGCGCCCTCTCGCCAGGGGTCGGGCCGAGCGCTCAGGGCGGCCATTTTGACCCCCGCTGCGGGCCACGGTAATCTAGGCGGCTGTTGCGCTCGTGTGCGCCCCTGCTCGGGCGACCGACCCGCCGTTTCAAGTCAGCTCACTATGGAAGATGGTCCGTGACCGTGTCTACGTACAGCCCCAAGCCTGGCGATGTCACCAGGAACTGGCATGTGATCGATGCCTCCGACGTCGTGCTGGGTCGCCTCGCCGTGACCGCGGCCACGCTGCTCCGCGGCAAGCACAAGACCATGTTCGCCCCGCACGTCGACACCGGCGACTTCGTCGTCGTCGTCAACGCGTCCAAGATCGCCCTGACCGGCAACAAGGCCACCACGAAGCTGGCCTACCGGCACTCCGGACGCCCCGGCGGCCTGAAGTCCGTGCCGTACGGCGAACTCCTGGCCAAGGACCCCCGCAAGGCGGTCGAGCTGGCCGTCTGGGGCATGCTGCCGAAGAACCGGCTGAGCCGCCAGGTCATCAAGAAGCTCAAGGTCTACGCCGGCCCCGAGCATCCCCACGCCGCGCAGCAGCCGCAGCCGTTCGAGATCATCCAGATCGCCCAGTGACACGACAACAGGGAAGCACTGTGACCGACACCGCCACGCCAGACGTCCTCGACGAGATCACCCCGTTCACCGACGAGGCCGACCGCGAGATCGCCTACCGCTCCGAGGCCACCCCGTCCTCGGCCACCCCCGGCTCGCGTCCGGCCGTGGTCGCCGCGACGGCCGCGACGGGACGCCGCAAGGAGGCCATCGCCCGGGTTCGCCTGGTGCCCGGCTCCGGCCAGTTCCGCATCAACGGGCGCTCGCTGGACGACTACTTCCCCAACAAGCTGCACCAGCAGACGATCAACGAGCCGTTCGTGACGGCCGCGGTCGAGGGCTCCTACGACGTGATCGCCAAGATCATCGGCGGCGGCGTCACGGGTCAGGCCGGCGCCCTGCGCCTCGGCATCGCCCGCGCGCTGAACGCGGTGGACGCCGAGGCGTCCCGTCCGGCGCTGAAGAAGGCCGGGCTGCTCACCCGCGACGCGCGGGTCAAGGAGCGCAAGAAGGCCGGCCTCAAGAAGGCGCGCAAGGCGCCCCAGTACAGCAAGCGCTGACGCGTGGCGCGCCTGTTCGGGACCGACGGGGTCCGGGGCAAAGCCAACGTCGACCTCACCGCGGAGCTCGCGCTCGACCTCTCGGTGGCGGCCGCGCACGTGCTCGGCGAGACCGGGCTCTTCGGGGGTCACCGTCCGGTGGCCCTCGTTGCGCGTGACCCCCGGGCGTCGGGGGAGTTCCTCGAGGCGGCCGTGGTGGCCGGGCTGGCGTCCGCGGGCGTCGACGTGGTGCGGCTGGGCGTCGTCCCCACCCCGGGCGCGGCGTTCCTGGTCAGCGACTTCGGCGCCGACCTCGGCGTGATGCTGTCGGCCAGCCACAACCCCATGCCCGACAACGGCATCAAGTTCTTCAGCCGCGGCGGGGTCAAGCTCGACGACGACCTCGAAGACCTGATCGAGGCCCGCATGTCCGACACCGGCTGGGCCCGTCCCACCGGGGCCGCCGTGGGCCGCGTCCGACATGACGACGCCGCCGTCGAGGCGTACGTCGCGCACCTCGTCGCCTCGCTCGGTCGCGACGCCAGCCTGCACGGCCTCACGGTCGTGCTCGACTGCGCCAACGGGGCCGCGTTCATGACGGGCCCGGCCGCGTTCGAGGCCCAGGGCGCCCGCGTGATCCTCATCCACGCCGAGCCGACCGGGCTGAACATCAACGACAACTGCGGCTCGACGCACCTGGGCGACCTCCAGCGCGCGGTCCTCGCGCACGGCGCCCACCTCGGCTTCGCCTTCGACGGGGACGCCGACCGCTGCCTGGCCGTGGACGCCGACGGCACCGTGGTGGACGGCGATCAGATCCTGGCGATCCTGGCGCTGGCGCTCAAGGACGACGGCGCGCTGCATTCCGACACGGTCGTGGCGACCGTGATGAGCAACCTGGGCTTCTTCAACGCGATGGCCGCCCACGGCATCCGGGTGGACCAGACGAAGGTCGGCGACCGCTACGTGCTGGAGTCGATGAACGCCAACGGGTTCACCCTCGGCGGCGAGCAGTCCGGCCACGTGATCATGAGCAACTTCGCGACCACCGGCGATGGGGTGCTGACCGCCCTGCACGTGGCGGCTCAGGTGCAGTCGTCGGGGCGCAGCCTCAAGGAGTTGGCCTCGGTGATGACGCGGCTGCCTCAGGTGACGATCAACGTCCCCGGGGTGAACAAGGCCAGGGCCGGCATCGATCCCGGGGTGAACGCGGCCGTGACCGCGGCGGGGCGCGCGCTCGGGTCGTCGGGACGCGTCCTGCTGCGCCCCTCGGGCACCGAGCCGGTGGTCAGGGTGATGGTCGAGGCGAGCACAGCGGAGCAGGCCGGGGAGATCGCCGAGCACCTCGCGCAGGTCGTCAAGGAGCGCCTCGGCCTGTGACGGCGCGCCGCCGCGGGCAGGTTCGGCCCCCGGCCTAGTCTGGCCGCAGCGGGCGCTCGCCGGCGTCCGACCCTTCCCACGTGAGGTGGCCCCATGTCCGTGCGCGATGCCGCTGCCGGCCGGACGTCGGCGTCCCGGGCCCGCACGATGCCCGCGATCGTCGGGGTGTCCGCGGCGGTGCTGGTCGCCGGTTTCGTGCTGACCAGCGGGCTGATCTCGACGATGCCGGAGTTCCGGTTCGAGTCGCAGTTCCCCGCGCTGCTGCCCTTCTTCGCGTGGGCGGCCGCCACCGGGGTGGCCCACCTCGCCAACCTGGGCCGCGCCCTCGTGATGCCGTGGCGGCGGGCCTACGGGTTCGCCAGCCTGGTGCCGTACGTGGCGCTGCTGGCGTTCACGGCCGCGTTGCCGGGCGTGGCGGTGCCCTGGTGGCTGTCGGCGGTCGCGGCGATCGCGGCAGCCCTCCCGTTCCTGCTCTTGGCGGCCCGGGCCGGGGCGCCCCTGCACATCGACCCGATCAAGGACGCCGACGACGCCAGCCTGCGCGGCACCTTCCTCGTGGGGGTCGGCCTCATGCTCATGGCGTACGCCGTGTCCGGCCCCGTGGTCGCCGGCGCCGTCGTTGCGGTGCTGCTGGCCGTCGCGCTGAGCGTGGCCGGCCTGATGCCGCACGGCCTGGCGCGCGCGTCCCGGACGTGGCGGCTGCGGCACTGGGCCGCGCTCACGTGGGGGTCGCTGGTGGTCTGGGCGAGCGTCCTGCTGCACGGCATGACGAGCTTCTTCGGCGACACGTGGTTCGTCTTCACGGTCGTCGTGCTGGCCGGCGCCCCCATGATCGCGGTGAACAGCGCCGAGGCCCGGCGCGGCCGCGTGCGCGCCTGATCACACCTTGCGGATGCGGATCCACGTGATGTCGTGGTGGGCGTCCTTGCGCAGGATCGCCGTGGCGCGCCCGCGGGTGGGCAGGATGTTCTGCACCAGGTTCGGCCCGTTGATGTTGTCCCAGGCGGCCTCGCCGTAGGCGCGCGCCTCGTCGGCGTCCAGTTGGGCGAAGCGGGCGAAGTAGGACCTCGGGTCTCGGAACGCCGTCTCGCGCAGCGTCATGAACCGCTGCATGTACCAGGCGCGCAGGTCGTCCTCGGCGGCGTCGACGTACACGGAGAAGTCGAAGAAGTCGCTGACGGCCAGCGACATGGTGCCGTCTGTGCGTCGCCGTGCCGGCTGCAGGACGTTCAGCCCCTCGATGATCAGGATGTCGGGCTGGCGGATCACGATGCGCTCGCCGGCGACGATGTCGTAGGAGAGGTGGTTGTAGACGGGCGCGGCCACCTCCGGCACGCCCGACTTGACGTCCATGACGAAGCGCAGCAGCGCTTGCCGGTCGTAGCTCTCGGGGAACCCTTTGCGGGCCATCAGCCCGCGCCGCTCCAGTTCGGCATTGGGGTGGAGGAACCCGTCCGTGGTCACGAGGTCGACCCGCGGGTGCCCGGGCAGTTGGGCGAGCAACTCGCGCAGCAGCCGCGACGTGGTCGACTTGCCCACGGCCACCGACCCCGCGACGCCGATGACGAACGGCGTCCGCCGCTCCGAGAGGCCCAAGAAGTCGTGGGTGTTCCGGTAGAGGTGGCCGGTGTGCTCGACGTACAGGTGCACGAGCTCGGTCAGCGGCAGGTACACGTCGCGGACCTGCGCCAGGTCGATGGTGTCCTGCGACGACCGGACGCGCCGCAACGTCTCCTCGGTGAGCCGCACGGGCATCGCCCCGGCCAGCGCGGCCCACACGTGGCGATCGGCCTTCACGTAGGGACCGAACTCGTCGACGTCGGCCTCGCTGGGCGGCCCGTCGGCGGCGGGAAGGGCTGACGGTACGCTGTGGGCCATGTGCGGCATTATCGGGTATGTGGGCGGACGTGACGCCCAGCAGGTCGTGATCGATGGCCTGCGGCGGATGGAGTACCGCGGGTACGACTCCGCCGGCGTCGCGGTCGTGGCCGACGGACGCATCTCCTGGCGCAAGAAGGCCGGCAAGCTGGCCAACCTGGAGGCGGCGCTGAACGACTCCGCGCTGGTCGAGGCCACCTTCGGCATCGGCCACACCCGATGGGCCACGCACGGCGGCCCGACGGACGCCAACGCCCACCCGCACGTGTCCGCCGACGGGCGCGTCGCGCTCGTCCACAACGGCATCATCGAGAACTTCGCCCCCCTGCGCGCCGAGCTTGAGGCCGAGGGCATCGAGTTCCGCAGCGAGACCGACACCGAGGTGGCCGCGCAGTTGCTGGGCCGCGAGGTGTCCGGCGGGGCCGCGCTGGCGGACGCCATGCGCACGGTCTGCGGCCGGCTCAAGGGGGCGTTCACCCTGGTGGCGCTGGACGCCGAGGCCCCCGACACCATCGTCGCGGCCCGCCGCAACAGCCCCCTGGTGGTCGGGGTCGGCGATGGGGAGATGTTCCTGGCCTCCGACGTCGCGGCGTTCATCGAGCACACCCGCGAGGCCGTCGAGATGGGCCAGGACGAGGTCGTCGAGCTGAGCCGCGACGGCTATCGCGTCACCGACTTCGACGGCCAAGAGACCGCCGGCAAGCCCTACCACGTCGACTGGGACCTCTCGGCCGCCGAGAAGGGCGGCTACGACTGGTTCATGCGCAAGGAGATCCACGAGCAGCCCAAGGCCGTGGCCGACACGCTGCTGGGGCGGTTCGACACCGACCACCGGCTGACGTTGGACGAGATCCGCATCGCCGAGCACGAGTTGCGCAGCGTCGACAAGATCGTCGTCGTCGCGTGCGGCACCGCCTACTACGCCGGCCTGGTCGCCAAGTACGCCATCGAGCACTGGACGCGCATCCCCTGCGAGGTCGAGATCGCCTCGGAGTTCCGGTACCGCGACCCGATCGTCACCCCGCGCACGCTGGTGGTGACGATCTCTCAGTCCGGCGAGACCGCCGACACGCTGATGGCCGTCCGGCACGCCCGCGAGCAGGGGGCCAAGGTGATCGCCATCTGCAACACCAACGGCTCCACCATCCCACGCGAGTCGGACGCCGTGCTCTACACCCACGCCGGCCCCGAGATCGGCGTGGCGTCCACGAAGGGGTTCCTCACCCAGGTCGCCGCCTGCTACCTGCTCGGCCTCTACCTGGCCCAGGTGCGCGGCACGAAGTTCGGCGACGAGATCGCGGCCGTCATGGCCGAGCTGGAGGCGATGCCCGCGAAGATCCAGCGCGTGCTGGACGCTCAGCGGCAGGTCCTCGACCTCGCTGTCGAGCTGCGGGACGCCCGGTCGGTGCTGTTCCTCGGGCGCCACGTCGGCTACCCCGTGGCGCTGGAGGGTGCGCTCAAACTCAAGGAGATCGCGTACCTGCACGCCGAGGGCTTCCCGGCCGGCGAGCTCAAGCACGGTCCGATCGCGCTGATCGAACCGGGCCTGCCGGTGTTCGTGGTGGTCCCGCCACAGGGGCGCGACCAGTTGCACGACAAGGTGGTCTCCAACATCCAGGAGGTGCGGGCCCGCGGCGCGCGCACGATCGTGCTCGCCGAGGAGGGGGACACCGAGGTCGAGCCGTACGCGGACGTCCTGATCTCGCTGCCGCGGGCGTCCACGCTGCTGCAGCCGCTGCTGGCCACCGTGCCCCTGCAGGTATTCGCGTGCGAGATCGCCACGCTGCAGGGCCACGACGTCGACCAGCCGCGCAACCTGGCCAAGTCCGTCACGGTCGAGTAGGCATGATCCTCGGCGTCGGTGTCGACGTGTGCTCGGTAGAGCGCGTCAACCAGGCGTGCACGCGCCCAGGCTTCGTCGATCGCGTCTTCACGATCGCCGAGCAGCGCGGCAACGACCAGTCTCGAGCGGGCCGGTTCGCCGCCAAGGAGGCACTCGCCAAGGCCCTCGGCGCACCCGCGGGGTTGCGTTGGGAGGACTGCGAGGTCCTCACCGACGAGACCGGGCGACCGTCGTTGGTCGTGTCCGGCACCGTCGCCGACCGCGTCGAGGAGTTGGGCATCAGCCGCCTGCACGTGTCCATCAGCCACGACGCCGGCGTCGCCGTGGCCATGGTGGTCTGCGAGGGCTGAGGGGACATCACCGGCCGGCCGCTAGACTGGCACGGCCCATTCCAGATCCTCACCGAAGGTTGTCGATGACGCGTGACGCTGCCCGCGAGGTGGCCGCGGCGAGTCTGCCGGACGGCCGCACGCTCGGCGTCCGGCTGGCCGCGGCGTCCGACGTGGACGCCCTCGTGCGGGTCATCCACCGCGCGTTCGAGGCCCGGCCGGTGATCGGCGCGCGGCCCGACGCGCTGCGCGACGACGCCGCTGCCGTGGCCGCGGTGGTCGCGACGGGGTCGGGCTACGTCGCCGAGCTGGACGGCGAGCCCGTCGGCGTCACGCTGGCCGGACGCCGCCTTGACGGTTCGATCCGGCTCGGCCGGGTGTCGGTGCTGCCCGAGCATCGGCGCGCGGGCATCGCGTCGTTCCTGATCGGGGTGGTGCTGGACGACCTTGCCATGGCCGGCGAGACGGCGGTCCACCTGTTGGCGCGCCAGGAGTACCCGCAGATCGAGGCGTGGTGGGTGCGGCACGGCTTCGCCCGCGCGGGCGCGGAGGGCGATTGCTGGGTGATGACCCGCGCGCTGCCCGTGGCCGTCGAGGTGCCGGACGCCGACGCCATGCGCGCCCTCGGCCGCCGCCTCGCGCCGCTGCTGCGGGCCGGCGACCTGGTGATCGCCTCCGGGGACCTGGGCGCGGGCAAGACCACCTTCACCCAGGGGCTGGGGGCGGGGCTGCGGGTGAGCGGTCCGGTCATCTCGCCCACGTTCGTGCTGTCCCGGGTGCACCCGCCGCTGGGCGACGGGCCGGCGCTGGTCCACGTGGACGCCTACCGGCTCGGCACCGCCGCCGAGCTCGAGGACCTCGACCTGGACGCCTCCCTGGCCGACTCCGTCACCGTCGTGGAGTGGGGCACCGGCGTGGCGGAGACCCTGGCGTCCGACCGGCTGGAGGTCGACATCCGGCGCGGCCTCGACGCCGACGACGAGACCCGCTGGGTCTTCCTCACCCCGATCGGCGCGCGTTACGACCGCGACGATGTGGCCCGCGCGGTCAGGGGGGACGCATGATCACGCTCGCCCTTGACACCTCCACCGCCGTCTGCGCGGGCGTCGCCGCCGGCGGCCGCACCTTGGCGTCCGGGGCGGTGGATGACCCGCGCGCGCACGCCGAGCAGCTGATGCCGCTGGTCCAGCGCGTGCTCGCCGACGCCGGGTGCGCGCTCGCCGATGTGGGCCGCATCGTCGTGGGCGTCGGGCCCGGGCCGTTCACCGGCCTGCGGGTCGGCGTGGTCACGGCCACGACGCTGGGCGAGGTGCTGGGGGTCGAGGTGCGGGGCGTGTGCAGCCTGGACGTCGTGGCGGCGCACTGGGCCGAAGCCGGCGCCCCCGAGCAGTTCGTCGTCGCCGCGGACGCCCGCCGCCGCGAGGTCTACTGGGCCCGCTACGACGCGTCCGGCGCGCGTACGGCCGGGCCGTTCGTGACCGCGCCCGCCGACGTCCCGGGCCTGGCGGTGGCCGGCCCAGGCGCCCACCTGGTCGGGACGCCGATCGGTCCGGTGAGCCTGGACGCCGGCCTGCTGGCCCGGCTGGGGGCGACGCTGCCGGACGCAGGCCTCGAACCGCTCTACCTGCGCCGCCCCGACGCCGAGGTACCCAAGGCCGCCAAGCCCACCCTGCCGCAGGCGCGCATCGCCCCGAGGCGGGCCCGGTGACCGGGCCGAGTTCCGCCCTGGACGCCGTGGCCGCGGCCTCGTCCGGCGACGCGGTGATCGGCCCCGCGCTGGAGGCGGACCTGGACGCGATCGTGGCGCTGGAGTCCGACGGGTTCGACGACGGCCGGTGGAGCCGCGCGTCGTGGGCCGACGCGCTGGCGTCCGGGCGGGTGCGGGTGCTCGTGGCCCGCGCCGGCGACGAGGTCGTCGGCGTCGCCGGGCTCAGCCACGTGGCTGGGGTGGCCGACCTCGACCGGGTCGTCGTGCGGTCCGACCACCGCCGCCGGGGCCTGGGGCGCCGCCTGGTGCTGGCGGGCCTGGACTGGGCGGACGGTGTCGGGGCGGGCCGCGTCCTGCTGGAGGTGGACGCCACGAACGCCCCCGCCGTGGGCCTCTACGAGCGGCTGGGGTTCGTGCCGGTCGGGCGGCGTCCCGGCTACTACGGGCCGGGGCGGGACGCGCTGGTCATGGAGCTGAACCGAGCCGGGGGAGGGCAGACGTGAGCGAACCGCTGGTGATCGGCATCGAGTCGAGCTGCGACGAGACCGGCGTGGCGCTGGTGCGCGGACGCGAGTTGCTGGCCAACGAGGTGGCGAGCAGCGTGGAGCAGCACGTCCGGTTCGGCGGGGTGGTGCCCGAGGTGGCGTCCCGGGCGCACCTGCAGGCGATGGTGCCGACGCTGCGCCGCGCCTGCGAAAAGGCCGGCGTGGACCTGTCCGAGGTGGACGCAATCGCCGTCACCGCCGGGCCCGGCCTCATGGGCGCCCTCGTCGTGGGCCTCTCGGCGGCCAAGGCGCTGGCCGTGGCGCTGGACAAGCCGCTGTACGGGCTCAACCACCTCGTCGGGCACATCGCCGTCGACCTGCTCGACCACGGGCCGCTCCCGCCCCGGTTCGGCGCGCTGCTCGTCTCGGGCGGGCACACCAGCCTGCTCGTCGTCGACGACATCACCTGCCGGGTCACCGAGGTCGGCTCGACCATCGACGACGCCGCGGGCGAGGCCTACGACAAGGTGGCCCGCGTGCTCGGCATGGGCTACCCCGGCGGCCCGGTGATCGACGCCGCCGCCGCGGACGGCGATCCCCGCGCGATCGCGTTCCCGCGCGGACTGACCAGCCCCCGCGACCTCCAGGCCCATCGCTTCGACTTCTCCTTTTCGGGCCTCAAGACCGCCGTCTCACGCTGGGTCGAGACCCAGCGCCGGGACGGCCGCGCCGTGCCGGTCGCGGACGTGGCGGCGTCCTTCCAGGAGGCGGTGGCCGACGTGCTCACCGCCAAGGCGATGGACCTGTGCGCCCACCACGAGCTCGACGCGATCCTGCTCGGCGGCGGCGTGGCCGCCAACAGCCGGCTGCGCGGGCTGCTGGAGGAGCGGGCGACCGCCCAGGGGGTGGCGGTGCGGCGTCCGCGCCCGGGGCTGTGCACCGACAACGGGGCCATGATGGCCGCCCTCGGCGTCGAGGTGGTCAAGGCCGGCCACCGGCCCAGCTCGCTGGCGATCGGCGCCAACTCGGGCCTGCCGGTGTCCACGGTGCTGGTGTGAGCGGCGCGGGCACCAAGGACCAGGGCGTGAGCCGCGAGACGCGGGCCTACCTGCTGCTCGTGCTGTGCGCGGCCATCTGGGGCTTCGCGTTCGTCGCGCAGCGGCTCGGAGCCGAGCACACGGGCGCGTTCACGTTCAACGCCACCCGCTCCGCGCTGGGGGCGGTGGCGCTGCTGCCGCTGGTCTGGTTCCTCGACCGCCGGGCCCGCCGCTCGCCGGACGAGGCCCGGCAGGCGTGGCGCGCTGTCGTGCGCCCGGGCTTGCTGATCGGCCTGCTTTTCTTCGGCGGCTCGGTACTGCAGCAACTCGGCGTCGAGCGGACCACCGCCGGAAACGCCGCGTTCGTCACCGGGCTGTACATCGTCGCCGTCCCGATCGCCGGACGCCTGTACGGCCACCGCACCGGCGCGGCCACCTGGGTGGGCCTCGCCCTGGCCGTCCCCGGGCTGGCGCTGCTCACCTGGACGGACGCCGGCATCGGGCTGGGCGACCTCCTCTGCCTGGTGGGCGCGCTGTTCTGGACGTTCCACATCCTGTCCGTGGGACGCGAGTCCCGGCTGGTCGACCCGCTGCGCCTCGCCGTCGCCCAGTTCGCCGTCAACGCCACGGTGTCGGGCGCCGTCGCGCTCGCCGCCGAGCCCGCCCCCTTCTCCGGCCTGGTCGAGGCCGCCGGCGCGATCGCCTTCGCCGGGCTGATCTCCACCGGCGTCGGCTTCACGCTGCAGATCGTGTCGCAGCGCGACGCGCGCGAGTCGGTCGCGGCCATGATCATGTCGCTGGAGGCCATGTTCGGGGCGATCGGCGGCGCGCTGTTCCTCGGCGAACGCATGACCGGCCAGGCGCTGGCGGGGGCGGGGCTCATGATGGCCGGCATCCTGATCGCGCAGGTTCCGAGCCGGGCGCTGCGTCAACGCGAGGCGCACGGGAACGAGCCCCGCGGCGTCCCCGTCCCCGAACCGCCGTCGGTCGCGCTGCGGGACGACTGACATGCCCTACACCCCCATCCTGGCGACCCTCGCCTACGTCGTGCGCGGCGACGAGGTGCTGCTCGTCCACCGCACGTTCCGCCACGACGACGCCCAGCGAGGCAAGTTCAACGGCCTGGGCGGCAAGCTGGAACCCGGCGAGGACGTCGTCTCCGGGCTGCGCCGCGAACTGCACGAGGAGGCCGGCCTCACGCCGGTCTCGCTGCGGCTGCGCGGCACGCTCAACTGGCCCGGCTTCGGTGCCGGCGGCGAGGACTGGTTCGCCTTCGTGTTCGTCGTGGATGCCTTCACCGGCACCCCGCCGAGGGCCAACGCCGAGGGCACGCTGCACTGGGTGCGGCGGGCGGAGATCTTCGGGCTGCCCCTGTGGGAGGGCGACCACACGTGGCTGCCGCTGGTCTTCGACGAGGGCGTCGGCCAGTTCCACGGGGTCATGCCGTACGCGGGCGGCCGCCCCGCCGGGTGGCAGGTGAGCGTGCTGCCGCGGCCCTGAGGGCAACCCCGTGCGGCTCAGCAGCCGAACGTCTACTACACTGTGTCGGAATCGACGCCTACGATGGGTCGAGAGGTCCCCGACGCGCTCGCCACAACGGGTGTGGGTGACGCCGGGCCTGATGAGAGAGCAGGCCAGCATGACCGCAGAGGTTGACGCACCGGTTGAAACCACCGGCCCCGACGCACCCGCCCCGTACCCCGGCATCCCCTCGGTCGTCCACGGCAACGGCGCCGTGGCCCACGTGATGCAGCACGTCTGCGGGGGCGTGATCGGCTACCCGATCACCCCGTCCACGGAGATCGCCGAGCTGTTCGAGGCCGCCCGGGCGGCCGGCGGCGTCAACGTCTTCGGCCAGCACCCCTTCTTCTTCGAGCCCGAGGGCGAGCACTCCGCGCAGTCCGGGGCGCTGGGCGCCGCACTGACCGGCGGCCAGTTCGTCTCGAACGCCTCCAGCAGCCAGGGCATCCTCTACGCGATGGAGTCCCACTTCGTCACCGTGGGCAAGAAGGTCGGCGGGTTCGTGCTCCAGGTGGCGGCGCGCGTGGTCAGCAAGCACTCCCTCAACGTGATGGCCGGCCACGACGATATCTACGCGCTGCTGCCGTCCGGCTACACGGTGCTCTTCGGCGCCAACCCCCAGGAGGCCGCCGACCTGGCGGCCATCGCCTACCGGGCCTCCGCGCTGAGCCTGATCCCGGTCGCCAACGCCATGGACGGCTTCTCCACGTCGCACATGATGAGCGAGGCCCGCCTGCCCGAACCCGACCTGCTGCGCACCTACCTCGGCGACCCGGCGGGCCGCATCCCCTGCCCGACGCTCGCCCAGGAACTCGTCTTCGGCGCCAAGGGCCGCGTCCACCAGCTCGGGCTGTGGCTGGACGCCCACTCCGGCGAGTTCGACCCGGGTCAGCTGGCCGCCCTGCGGGCGTACCTGCAGGCTTCCGCGGACGCCGTGGAGGCCGACGACGACGCCGCCGGTATCGAGGCCACGCTGGGCTGGGTGCCGCGGGCCCGGGCCGCCGCCTGGCGCCGCCAGTGGGTGAACGCGTTTGCGCGCGGCACCCGGCAGCTCGTGCCCGCGTTCGTCGACCCGAACAACCCCGGCCTGACCGGTCCCGTTCAGAATCAGCCCGACTTCCAGGCCGGCGCCGTCGACCACCGCACCCACTTCGCCTCGGCCGTCCCCGGGCTCGTGCGCCAGGCGATGGCCGAGTTCACGGCCCTGACCGGCCGCCCGTACGCCCCCGTCATCACCTACGACGTCGACGACGCCGACGTGGTCATGGTGGCGCTGGGGTCGGTCACCGACGACGTCCGGGCCGTTCTGCCCGTCCTGCGCGCGCAGGGCATCCGTGCCGGGCTGGTCTCGATCAAGTGCCTGCAACCCTTCCCGGACGCCGAGGTGGTGGCTGCGCTGGCCGGCAAGAAGGCCGTGCTCGTCCTCGAGCGCTCCGACCAGATGGCCCTGACCCAGTTCGTCACCGCCGCCCTGTTCAAGGGCCTCGACAACGCCCGAGGCGAGCGTCACGCCGGCGTCGGCGCCCTGGACGCCCTGCCCGAGCTGTCGAGCGCCATCTTCGGCCTCGGCGGGCACGACCTGCAGCCCCGGCACCTCGTCGCGGCGTTCAAGGCCCTCGACGCCGGCGGCGTCCCGCCCCTGATCTACCTCGGGTCGCAGTTCTTCGCCCGCGACCCCGAGCCCGAGCTGGCGGCCCTGCAGCGGCGGCTGCGCGAGGCGTACCCCGAGACCGCGGCCATGGCGCTGGACACCGAGCCCAACCCGCGCCTGCTGCCCGAAGGCGCGCTGCGGCTGCGGTTCCATTCGGTCGGCGGCTACGGCACGATCGCCACCGGCAAGTTGCTCACCGACATCCTGGCCGGCGTGCTGGGCATGTACTCCAAGAGCGCGCCGAAGTACGGCTCGGAGAAGTCCGGGGCGGCGACCAACTACTACATCACCCTGAGCCCCGAGCCGGTGCTGCTCACCAACGCCGACCTCGAGGACGTCGAGGTCGTGATCAGCCCCGACCACAAGGTGTTCAGCCACACCAACCCGCTCAAGGGCCTCGTCGAGGGCGGCACATTCATCCTCCAGTCGTCGCTCACGCCCGAGCAGGCGTGGCGCGAGCTGCCCACGTCGGCCCGCCGCACGATCCGGGCGCGTCGCATCAAGTTCCTGGTCATCGACGCCTTCGCCGTGGCGCGGCACCACGCGCCCGACCCGAACCTGCAGACCCGCATGATGGGCATCGCGTTTATCGGCGCCGTCGCCGCGCACGTCGACCAGGTCGCCGCCGGCGACCGCGAGTCGCTCATGAAGCGGGTCCGGCAGCAGATCCACTACAAGTTCGGCGGCAAGGGCGACCGCGTCGTCGACGCCAACATGGCCGTCGTCCACGACGGCGCCAAGGCGGCCGAGGTGGTCGACTACACCAGCGCCGAGCTGTCCGCCATCAGCGACCTGGCCGCCCCCCTGCCGCTGCGCACGGTCGCCCTCAGCGCCGGCATGGCCGACTGCGGCAGCACCTGCGCCAGCGCCGGCGGCCTGTTCGACTACTCCTACTACGACCTCATGACGGGCAAGCCGTTCCGCGACGGCACGATCGCCGAGGCGCCCGTCCTGCCCGGCACCGGCCTGTTCGTGCCCCCGGCAACCGCGGCCACGAAGGACAAGGGGCTGTTCCGCCGCCAGGTGCCCGACTTCCAGCCGGAGCTGTGCACCGGCTGCATGGAGTGTGCGCTGGTCTGCCCGGACGCCGCCATCCCCAACGCCGCCTTCGAGCTCGACGAGCTGCTCCGCACCGCCCTGCGCGGCACGGCGCTGGGCGCCGAGCACAAGGCGGCGCTCGCTGACGCCGTGCCGGCCCTCGCCGACGGCGTCCGCGCGGCCTACAAGGAGGGCAAGGACGCCACCGCGTTCCACGAGCTCGTGGCCCGGGTCGGCGCCGAGGCGCTGCCCGCCACGCTGTCGGCTCCGCTGGCGGCGCTCGTGGCCCGGCTGGCGTCCTACCCGGTCGCGCGCACCCGGGCCTTCTTCGACGCCCTGGAGAAGAAGCAGCCCGGCAGCGGGGGGCTGTTCGCGGCCACCATCGACCCGTGGAAGTGCACCGGCTGCCTTGAGTGCGTCGAGATCTGCGGCCCGCTGGCCCTGATCGCGCGCGACCAGGATCCGGGGTTGCTGACCACGCTGGAGGAGCGCTTCGAGTTCCTGAGCGAGACCCCGAACACCCCGGCCCGGTTCTCCGAGGGGGCGACCGGCCCCGGCGGCGACCTCAAGAAGCTGCTGCTGGACCGCGAGAACTACTACGCCACCACCGGCGGGCACGGCGGCTGCCGCGGCTGCGGCGAGGTCACCGCGATCCGCCTGGTGATCTCGTCGAGCCACGCGCTCGGCCAGAAGCGCCGCACCGCTCAGGAGGCCGAGGTGTCCGGCCTGATCGAGGCGCTGCTGGCCAAGCGGGCCACGATCGCCGACGCGGACGCCGCCCGCCGCCGCCGCGTGGACGCCACCCTGCGCGTCCTCGACCGGCACCTCTACCTGCTCGAGGGCGGGCCGACCGGCAAGGGGCCGTCGTCCACGATCATCGCGAACGCCACCGGCTGCTCGTCGGTGTACGCCTCGACGATGCCGTACAACCCCTACCAGGACCCGTGGGTCAACAGCCTCTTCCAGGACGCCCAGCCCCTGGCCAAGGGCCTGTTCGAAGGTATCAGCGCCCAGGCGAACGAGACCGTCCGCGCCCTGCGGCGCGCCCGCCTGGAGGTCGCCGACGCGTGGACCCAGGCCGCCGAGGACCAGCTCACCTGGCTGGATTGGAAGCAGTTCACCGCCGACGAGCTGGGGCTCATGCCCACCTTCCTGACCATCGGCGGCGACGGGGCGTCCTACGACATCGGCTTCGGCGCGCTGTCGCGCATCCTCACCTCGGGCACGCCGCTGAAGGTGATGGTGCTCAACACCGGCGTGTACTCCAACACCGGCGGGCAGGCGTCCACGGCGTCCTACACGGGCCAGGACTCCGACCTGTCCCGGGCCGGTGCGGCGTCGCAGGGCAAGACCGAGTCGCGCAAGGAGCTCGGCCTGATCGCCACGCTGCACCCGGGCGTGCTGGTCGTGCAGTCGGCGACCGCCTACCAGGCGCACTTCCTGCGCAACGCGGTGGAGTTCCTGGAGTACACCGACGGGCCGGCCCTGCTGGACGTGTACACCCCCTGCCAGAGCGAGCAGGGCATCGCGGACGACCAGTCGGCCAACCGCGGGCGGCTCGCCGTCCGCAGCCGCATGAGCCCGCTGTTCGTCCACGACCCGCGCCGCGGCGACACGATGGCCGAGCGGCTCACCCTGGACGGCAACCCCGACGTGAACGCCGATTGGGCCACCCACAAGCTGCAATACGTGGCCGCCGACGGCTCGCTGCAGCTGCTCACCCTGCCGCTCACGCCGGCCGACTTCGCCCTGGGCGAGGTCCGGTTCCGCACCCAGTTCCGGCCGCTGCGCGCCGACGAGGAGCGCTCCGCCTGCCCGATCGACGAGTACGTGGCGCTGCCCGCCGACGAGCGCGAGCAGCTGATCCCGTACGTGCAGACCACGGACGCCGACCTGCGGCTGGCGAAGGTCGTCTGCTCGGCGCAGATCGCGGCGCTCGTGGACGACCGGCGCCGCAACTGGCAGCTGCTGCGGTTCCTGGCCGGCCAGACCACCTCGGCGCTCGCGGCCGAGCACCGCCGCGCGCTGGAGGCACTGCGGGCCGAGCTGGACGCCGCGCAGGCCGCGCGCGAGTCCTCGATCGACGACATCGCCCGGGCCATGGCCGAGCTGGCCGCGTCCTCGGCGGGTGGGGCCCCGGCGTTCGGCGGCGCTGCCTTCGGCGGCGCAGGGGCGCTGTTCGGCGGGTCGTCGGCCGCGCAGGCCGCACCCACGGCGTCCGCCCCGGCGGGGTCGGTGGCGACGCCGAGCGGCGAGGTCGTCCAGTTGCTGGAGTCCGACCAGGCGCTCTGCTCGGACTGCAAGACCTGCTATCAGGAGATGCCCGAGCTGTTCGAGGCCACGACGATCATCGAGGCCGGCCAGGCGCGCATCGTGGCCCGCATGATCCCCGGCGCGCTGGCTCAGCTCGAGCTGACGCCCGAGAACCGGGCCCGCATCAAGAAGGTCGTCGACAACTGCGACAGCGAGATCATCCGATGAGCACCGACGTCGCGCGGGGGGCCGTGGGGGCGTACCTGGCCGCCAGCGAGTCGCTCACGGCGTCCCGCAAGGCGCTGGACGCCCTGGCCGCCGACAGCGAGGTGGCGGCGTTCGAGGCCCAGCTCACCGTGCTGAAGCGGTCGCTGGCCGCGGATCCGAAGCAGTTCTCGGGGCTGTTCATCGCGGGCGGGATGGCCGCGGTGGCCGCGGAGTTCCGCGCGGGCGAGCTGTCGGCGTCCTTCACGCGGCTGCTGTGGGACATGCTGCTGCGCACCGACGACGCCGGACGCCTCGTGATGCGGTTCCTGTGGGACCTGCCCCTGCGCGGCAAGCGCACCTTCATCCGGGCGCTGGACGCCCACCTCACCGACCGGTACCCGATGTTCGCCGGCCTGAGCCGCAACTGGCCGGCCGGCTCGCACGTCGGGCCGTATCTGCGCCCGCCTGAGGTGCGCAAGCACGACTTCGAGCTGGTCAACATGGGCTACCTCGGCTACCTCGAGGTGGGCTACAGCCAGCGCGAGGTCGACCTGTTCGTGTGGCTGGAAGCGCTGCGCGACAAGCAGTGCGCCGAGAGCCCCTGTGAGCTGGGGGAGCTGCTGGCGTCCGGGCATCGCAAGGGCGGCTGCCCGGTGCAGATCCACATCCCCGCGCTGCTGGAGCTTCTGGGCCAGGGCAAGTTCGCCGAGGCGCTCGCGCTGCTGGAGGAGTGCAACCCCTTGCCGAACGTGACCGGACGCGTGTGCCCCCAGGAGCTGCAGTGCCAGGGCGTGTGCGCGCATCAGGCGGAACCGATCGAGATCGGCCAGCTGGAGTGGTTCCTGCCCCAGCGCGAGAAGAAGGTCACGCCCGAGCAGATCGCGCTGCGCTACGGCGGACGCCCCGACCCGTGGCGCGTCGCCGCCAAGCCGCCCGTGGCCATCGTCGGCTCGGGGCCGGCCGGCCTGATCAACGCGTTCATGCTGGCCGCGGAGGGGTTCCCGGTCACGGTGTTCGAGGCGTTCCACGAGCTGGGCGGGGTGCTGCGCTACGGCATCCCGGAGTTCCGGCTGCCGAACGAGCTGATCGACGACGTGGTGGCCAAGATCCGCCTGCTGGGCGGGCAGTTCGTCACCAACTTCGTGGTCGGCAAGACCGCCACCCTGGACGACCTGCGCGCGGCCGGGTTCGCCCGCATCTTCGTCGGCACGGGCGCCGGCCTGCCGCAGTTCATGAACGTGCCCGGCGAGCACCTGATCAACGTGATGAGCGCGAACGAGTTCCTGACGCGGGTGAACCTGATGCGCGCGGCGTCCGAAGACCACGAGACCCCCATGCCGCAGGTGCGCGGCCGCCGGGTCATGGTGGTGGGCGGCGGCAACACGGCCATGGACGCCGCCCGCACCGCCCTGCGCCTCGGCGGCGACGTCACGATCGCCTACCGCCGCACCCAGGACGCCATGCCCTGTCGCGTCGAGGAGCTGCACCACGCGCTCGAGGAGGGGGTGGGCCTGCTGCCGCTGCGCGCGCCGTCGGAGTTCGTCGGCGACGAGCAGCACACCGTGTGCGCCGCAGTGCTGGACGTGATGGAGCTCGGCGAGCCGGACGCCTCCGGACGCCGCTCGCCCGTGCCCACCGGCGCCAAGGAGACCCGCGCCACCGACCTGGTGATCATGGCGCTGGGCAACGCGTCCAACCCGATCATCCGCGACAGCCAGCCCGACCTGGTCACCACCGCGCGCGGCGCCATCGCCGTCGGCTCGGGGTCGCAGCGCACGTCGCTGGACGGCGTGTACTCCGGCGGGGACGCCGCTCGCGGCGGCTCGACCGCCATCCGCGCCGCCGGCGACGGCCAGGCCGCCGCCCGCGAGATCTCGGCGCTGACGGCGACGATGCCGACCGACGAGGTCCGCGACCGGGTGTCGCGCGCGCACCGGTACACGCGCACGGCGGCGTCCCGGGCCGTCATCGTGGCCAAGACGCCGCTGGCGCCGGGCATCGTCGAGTTCGAGGTGTACGCGCCGGTGGTGGCCCGCTCCGCGCGGGCGGGGCAGTTCGTCCGGGTGCTCGACCGCACCGACGGCGAGCTGATCCCCCTGACGCTGGCCGACTGGGACGCCGAGGCCGGCACGATCACGCTCGTCGTCCAGGGCATGGGCACGTCCACCAAGCGCATGAACGCGATGGCCGTCGGGGAGTCGTTCGCCGGCGTCGCCGGCCCGCTCGGGCTGGCGTCCGCGCTGCACCGCTACGGCGACGACGAGACCGTCGTGTTCACCGCCGGCGGCGTCGGGCTGCCCCCGGTGTACCCGATCGCGCGCGAGCACCTGCGGCTGGGCAACCACGTGACCCTGATCGTGGGGTTCCGCAGCGAGGCGTTGCTGTTCTGGAACGGCGAGGCGGCCCGGCTCGGGCAGCTGGCCAGGCAGTGGGGCGACCGCGTCGAGCTGGTGTTCGCCAGCGACGACGGCTCGGTCGGCGTCCACGGCACGGTGGCCGTCCCGCTGCGGGCGATGCTGGACGCCGACCGCGCGGGCACGTCGGCGCGCCGGGTCGCCGAGGTCGTGACCATCGGGCCGCCGCGCATGATGGAGGCCATCTGCAACCTGACCCGCGCCGACGGCGTCAAGACCGTGGCGAGCCTCAACTCGATCATGGTCGACGCCACGGGCATGTGCGGGGCGTGCATGGTCCCGGTGATCGAGGACGGCAAGCTGGTGCGCAAGCACGCCTGCATCGACGGCCCCGAGATCGACGGGCACGCTATCGACTGGGAGAAGTTCCTGCCCCGGTTCAACCAGTTCCGGGCCGCTGAGCGGGCCTCGCAGGAGCGCGCCGGCCTGGTCTGAGCGGGGCGGCGTCCGGGCTCGGACGCGGATGGGCCCCGGGCTCGAGCCGCCGGTGCCGGGGCGCCTGCGGGGCGGCGTCCGGGCGCGTAGTGTGCGAAGCATGGTCATGCGTCGTTACGAGGTGCTGCCGGGACATCACGGCACCCGCATCAAGGTGAACGTCCGGGGCAACGAGGTGCTGCGCATCCCGCGGCTGAACCGGGGGACGGCGTTCACCCAGGAGGAGCGCGAGCAGCTCGGCCTCGTCGGGCTGCTGCCCGAGCGGGTCACGCCGCTGGAGGGGCAGCTGCACCGGGCGTACATGCGGTTCCTGCGCGCGGGGACGCCGCTGGCCCAGTTCTCGTACCTTCAGGGGCTGCGCGACCGTAACACCGTGCTGTTCTACCGGCTGTTGAGCGAGCACCTCGACGAGATGATGCCGATCGTCTACACGCCGACGATCGGGGAGGCGATCCAGGAGTTCAGCCTGTGGTACCAGCGCATCCACGGGGTGTTCCTGTCCATCGACGCCCCCGAGCGCATCGAGCGGTCGCTGCGGGCGTCCGGGCGGGGCCCCGATGACGTGGACCTCGTGATCGTCACCGACTCGGAGGGGATCCTGGGCATCGGCGACCAGGGCGTGGGCGGCATCGAGATCTGCCTGGGCAAGAAGAGCCTCTACACCGCGGCGGCCGGCGTCGACCCGAACCGGATGGTGCCCGTGGTGCTCGACGTGGGCACCAACAACCTGGCCCTGCTCAACGACGACCTCTACTTGGGCCTGCAGCACGCCCGGGTGCGCGGCGAGCGCTACGACGCGTTCATCGAGGCGTTCGTGCAGGCGTGCGCCGCGGCGTTCCCGCACGCGATGGTGCACTGGGAGGATTTCGGCGCCGACAACGCCCATCGCATCCTGCAGACCTACCGCGACCGCATCTGTACGTTCAACGACGACGTGCAGGGCACCGCGGCCGTGGTGGGCGCGGCGGCCCTGGCCGCAGTGCGGGCCCAGGGACGCCGGCTGCGCGACCAGCGCGTGGTGATCCACGGGGCCGGGACCGCCGGGGTCGGCGTGGCGGACCTGCTGGTGGACGTGATGGCGTCCGAGGGGCTGAGCCGCGATGAGGCGCGGGCGCAGTTCTGGTGCACGGCCAGCCGCGGGCTGGTGACCGACGACCCGGCCGCGCGCTCGCGTCCGTTCCAGCGGCCCTACGCCCGGCCGATGGGCGAGGTGGCCGACTGGCAGGTCGACGACCCCGCCCGCATCGGCCTGGCCGACGTGGTGCGCAACGTGCATCCCACGTTGTTGATCGGGACGTCGGCACAGCCTGGCTCGTTCACGGAGGCCCTCGTCCGCGACATGGCCGCCCACACCGACCGACCGATCATCATGCCGTTGTCGAACCCCACGTCGCTGGTCGAGGCGACGCCCGCGCAGCTGCTGGAGTGGACCGACGGACGCGCCCTCATTGCCACCGGTTCGCCGTTCGAGCCCGTGACGTACGGCGGCGTCACGCACACGATCGCGCAGGCGAACAACGCGTTCGTGTTCCCGGGGCTGGGACTAGGGGTCTCGGTGTGCCGCGCCACGCGCGTGACCGACCACATGATCGGGGCGGCGGCGTCCGCGGTGGCGTCGTTGGTGCGCATCACGAAGGTCGGGCAGTCGGTGCTGCCCAGCATCCGCGACCTGAGGCGTGTGTCCGCGACCGTGGCCATCGCCGTTGCGCAGGCAGCGGAGGCCGACGGCGTGGCGTCCGTGCCGCTCACCGACCCCGTCCAGCAGGTCTACGAGACCATGTGGCAGCCCGTGTACCCGGAGTTGGTCATCACCTGAGGTCCGTCAAGGCAGCGGCGACGTCAGCGGTGTGGGGCGGTCGAGGATCCGCGCACGGTCGGGCAATCTGCTCCCGACAGAAAGGGCGCGTTTCCACTCATCGTGCGCCGCTGTCGCGGGTGTCTCCTTGACGGTTCCCCCGCGCTGCCCGAGCAAGGCCCTGCACCATCCCGCCGCGCACGAGATCCCCGAGCGTGCGGACGTTCCACGCCTCGGCCCACCCCCAGCGCGTGACCCACCAGCCCGCTTGCCTGATGGACTCCTCGCGTCGCTTCTCGTCCATCACCGCGTCCTGCGGGGTTTGCCCGTCCTTCAGCAGGGTCGAGTACTTCGCCTTGCCGTCCACCTCGCCCACGACCCCACGATCCGGCCAGGCGAAGTCGCCGCCACCCACCCGTCGGGGCCGATCACCTGGAACTGCAGCTCCGGCGCCGGAAGGCCGGCCCGGGCGATCGTCACCCGGCTCGCGGACTCGGCCGGTGACTGCGCCCGGCCGTCGGCGAACGCGATCACCCGGCGCGCCTGGACCACCCCCGTGCGCGCATCGCTCGCGCCGGCGACGGCGAGCAGGGCGTCGCGCGTCACCCCGCGCCCCAGTGCCTGATCAGCGGCGATCACTCCCCAGGGATAGGGGGTCGTGCGGGCGAGATCGACCGCCGTCCGCGCCAGGGACGTGACGCGCAAACCGTTCACGGTGACGATCTCCGAGGCGTCCAGGGGGGCCGCGCGAACGTGGTACCCGGCACGGCGATGACCCCTGCCGGGAGGCGGCACCGTCAGCTCGACGCGCTCGGGGTGCGGTACCTGCACCGCGAGCCCGTGGGCGATCGCCGCGGACGCATGAGACAACACAGAGGCGTCGGAGTGGAGGAAGAGCAGGGCCGCTGCCCGGCGCAGGTGACGCTCGGCCGGGGTCTCGTGCTCGATGGGAGCCGCGTACACCCCGCGAGCCAGCCGCACCAGCGAGCCGTCCGCCAAGCCCTGGCGGAGCCGGTACGAAGTCCAGCCTTCGTCGTTGAGCCGCCCCACGGGCCGGAGCAAGGGATCGTCCATGGGACGAGCCAACCAGATCGGCGAGCGCCACAGCTGTTCAGTGGGCGCCGCCTGTGGATATCTTCGTCGCGGGCGTCTCCGTGACCTGCTCAGAACCGCGCACGGTGAGTGAAGGTGCGCACGCTCTGCCTGGAGCGGATTGCCATTGCATGCGCGGACGCGGCGTAGTCCCACCGGCCGCGCACCTGGACGCCTAGGACGCCGTCCCGTACCCGTCGGGGTTGTCGGACTGCCACCGGAAGGCGTCCGCGCATGCGTCCTCGATGGTGCGCACGGCCTTCCAGCCCAGTTCGGCTGCCGCCTTGGACGGGTCGGCGTAGGACGCCGCCACGTCTCCCGGACGCCGGGGCACCACCTGGTAGGGGATCGTCACCCCGGACGCCTTCTCGAACGCGGCGACGAGCTGCAGCACGGACGTGGGCTGCCCGGTGCCGAGGTTCCAGACGTGGTAGCCGTCGACGTCGCCGAGGCGGTCGAGGGCGGCGAGGTGTCCGGCGGCCAGGTCGACGACGTGGATGTAGTCGCGCAGGCCCGTGCCGTCGATGGTGTCGTAGTCGTCGCCGTAGACGGCCAGCCGCTCACGGCGTCCGGCCGCGACCTGCGCCACGAAGGGCAGCAGGTTGTTGGGGATGCCTTTGGGGTCCTCGCCGATGCGGCCTGAGGCGTGCGCCCCGATGGGGTTGAAGTAGCGAAGGACGCCCACGGCCAGCGCCGGGTCGGCGGCCGAGCAGTCGGCCAGGATCTGCTCGATCATGTGCTTGGTGCGGCCGTAGGGGTTGGTGGCGCCGGTGGGGGCGTCCTCGGTGAACGGGGGCTGCGACATCTCGCCGTAGACGGTCGCCGACGAGCTGAACACGATGCGCTTGCACTGGTGCGCCGCCATGGTCTCCAGCAGCGTGAACGTCGACCCGAGGTTCTCCCGGTAGTACGTGAGCGGGATCTGCGTCGACTCGCCCACCGCCTTCCAGCCCGCGAAGTGGATGACCGCTTCGGGGTCGAAGGCCGAGAAGGCGGCGTCCAGCGCGGCGGCGTCGCGGACGTTGGCCCGGACGAAACGCGGCTCGCGTCCGCTGAGGGCGGCCACGCGACGCAGGGACTCCTGCGAGCTGTTCGACAGGTCGTCGACCACGAGCACGTCGTGGCCGGCCTCCTGCAGGGCGAGGGTGGTGTGGGAGCCGATGTAGCCGGCGCCGCCGGTCACGAGAACGCGCATGAAAGTCCTTTCCTGGTCCGCGGCTCAGGTTAGCGGCTGGCCCGGACGCCGTGGGCTCAGCCCAGCTCCACCTCCACGCGGCTGCCGGCACGGATGGCGTCCGGGGCCAGCCGGACGCCCGGCTCGCGGTAGCGCGCGGTCAGCATCCGGGCGGGCGCGGGTTCCCCGTCCACCAGCACCCGGACCACGCCGTGGCCCCTCTTGCCCACGCGATAGGTCACCTCCGCGTACCCCGAGCCCGGCGTGGGGACCCTGGCGACCAGTCCGTCCAGCGCCCGCGGCAGCACCGGGTCGACCTCCACGCCGGCGGCCCGGAACCGGACGCCCAGCACCCGCTCCGCCAGCAACCGCAGCACCAGCCCCGGCCCCGACGAATAGACCCGCCACCCGCCCTCGTACGGCGTGGCGGGGTCGAACAGCTCCGCGGCCCGCTCGACGGCGGCGTACCGGTCGGGGAACGCGGCGTCCGCCGAGGAGTAGTAGCACGTCGCCTGCCGCGGCCGCGCCCCGGGCACGCGTTCGCGCACGCCCACAGGCACCACCTTCAGCAGCTCGGCCCACGCCCGCTCGGCGTCGCCGAGGTGGGTGAGCGCCGCGATCCAGCGCAGGTGCGCGTGCGTGTACATCAGCCCGATCTCGCGGCCCCAGAACGTCGCCGCCTCGGCGCGCTTGAACACGCGCAGCTCCCCGCCCGCGTACGCCACCGGGGCGTCGAACAGGTAGAGGCCGTGCGGGCCGTCCAGGTGCTCGTCGATGACCCGGACGTGGTCGCGCGCCTCCTGCAGCGTGAGCAACTCGCCGGCGATCGCGTGGATCACCTGCAGCGACCCGTGCGCCAGCCCGGTGCGGCGGTCGCGCGGGTGCACGAGCAGCTCGGTCTCGTCGGCGACGATGGCGTAGCCGGCCAGCTCGCCGTCGGCCAGCAACACCTCGCGCAGCCCCGCCTCGGCCCCGGTGGCCAGCGCCTCCAGGCGGGCGGCCAGGCCGGCGTCCGGGCTCTGGACGCCGCCCAGCCCGGCGCGCAGGGTCCGGAGCGCCTCGATCTCCAGCACCGTCGTCCAGGCCGAGCACATCTGCTCGGCCAGCTCGGGCCGCGCAGGCTGAAGCGAGTCGTTCCAGTCGCCGTGCCCGTACGCCGGCAGGCGGTCGTCGCTTGTGCGGCGTCCGGCGAGACGGTCGACCGCCCGCCGGACGTGGTCCAGCAGCGGCGTCGGCGCGCCGAAGGCGTCGCGGCCCACCCAGCGCACCGGCTCGTCCAGGACGCCGGCGTCTCCCGTGGTCAGCAGGTATTCGCCGAGGGCCAGCAGCGGCCAGTAGACGACGTCGCCGTGGCTGTCGCGGTGGCCGGGCGCGGCGGCTCCGGGCAGGTAGTCGAACCATTGCGGCCAGTCGCCGTCGTCGGCCTGCCCGGCGAAGACCGCGAGCATCGTGGTGCGCAACGCCTCGTGCTCGCCCGCCGCGATCAGCAGCCCGACGGGCCCCTGGCTGACGTCGCGCGTGCCCCACGCGCCGCCGGTGAACTGCTCCAGCCCGCGCGGAGCCTGGAAGTGGACGGCCGCGTCGTGCACGAACCACTCCAGCGTGTCGTCGACCTCGGCGACCCCAGGGGCGTCCGAGAACAACCCCGGACGCCGCCACGCGTGCGCCGACCGGGCCGACTCGCCGTCCCCGGCGTTGCGGATCGTGACGGCGAGGCCGCCGGTCGACTCCGCGACCAGGCAGCGCCAGCGCAGCCCGCGGCTGCGTCCGTCCGCGAACAGCGCGGCGTCGTCGCCGAAGTCGCCCGCATCGCTGTCCAGCCGGACGCCGTCGTGGTCCTCCCCGACCGCGACCAGCACATCCAGCGGCGGCGTGCACGTGACGTCGAGCCGGACGCCGTGCGGCCCCGGTTCCTGAGATTGTGGAGGCTCGGACGCCCCGAACCCGGCCGTCACCACGACCTCCCCGGCGTCGGTCAGGTAGTGCCACCGGCACTCCAGCCCCCGCTGCACCCACAGGCTCGGCCGGCCGAGCAGCCGCCAGGACCCGCCCCCGCCGTCCCCCTCGGCCGAGCGCACCGCCATCCGGACGCCGCCGGCGAGCGACAGTCCGGCATAGCTCCGGCGCAGCGTGACGCCCGGCGCCCCGGACGCGTGCCCGCGCGTGAGTTGGCTGCAGAACACCCCGTCCATCCAGACGGTGGACGCCACGTCGGTCCCGGACGCCTCCGCAGACTCGCCCAGGTGCATGACGTGTCCGTGCGGGCGCAGCACCGCCGCCTCCTTGGCGCGCGTGACGACGTGCGCGTCCGCGACGAACGCCGACCAGGGCGCGCCGTCCGGGCCGTGCTCCCCGTGCCGCCGCTCGCCGGGCAGCCGCGCCTCGACGTCGGCCCAGGTCGCTTCGCGCACGGCCAAGGGAAGAGCGGGCGCGAACACCGACGCCGTCGCCCGCGTTCCGTGCGTGGGCCGGGGCTGGGCCGGCCAGCCGCCCGCCTCGAGGTAGGCGTCCACGACGGCGGCGTCCGCGGGTCCGGTGGCCGCAGGGTGATGCGCCACGAACACGCCGACGAACCCGCCGGACGCCGACCCTCCCGGCGCCAGCGTGACCGCGGGCGCCTGGAGCGCGGCGAGGGTGTGCTCGTGCTGGAGCCGCTCGCCCGGCAGGTCGCGGGTCAGGTCGAGCCCGCCCTCGCCCGCCCGCAACTGCTGGGCGTCGGTGGCCCAGGACGCCGTGCCAGAGAGGCTGGCCAGCGCCAGCCAGGGGTTCGCGGTGTCGGGCATGTTCTGCCGGACGGCCAGCGCGGTGCCGGCCTCGGTGCGCAGCGGGGTCAGGTCGAGGTACTGCGACACGTAGTACTCGTTGCGCCGCACGTCCGCGAGCGGCGTCAGCGCCACGTCCTGGCAGAAGAGCACATCAACCGCCACCTCGCTGTCGCCGAGGTTCCGCACCCGCCACTGCCAGCAGTACCCGGACCCGACCACGTCGAACCACGCCTCGTACTCCACCTGCTCGAAGGTGCCGCGCACGCACCCCCGCGACGCCTCTGAGCCGCTGGCAGGCCCGGTCAGCGGGTGCGGCCGGACGCCGTCGGCGCCGCGGATCCGCAGCCACAGTTGGCACGGCCCGGCCTCCAGTTCGGTGGCGGGGTAGAGCAGCAGGCTCAGCGGCCCCGCCGCGAGTTCGGCCAGGGCGCCGCCGGAGGTGAAGGCGGCCGTGATCGCGGACATGGGTCCTCCTCGGGCTCAAAGGTGCCGGCGAGTGCCGGCGGGCGGTGCCGGTTGCGGGCGAGTGCCGTGCGGTGCGGGCGAGCGCCGGACTACGGCCCGAACACCTCGGGCGCGATCACCGGCCGGACGCGACGGCTCACCTCGCCACGGCAGAAGTACCGACGCAGGATGTCGTTGCCGAGCACGTTGCCGAGAGCACCCATCACCATGGCCTGGTCGAGCGACAGGTAGCGCTGGGCGACCGTCCCCGAGCGGACCGCGATGGCGTCGTAGAACCCACCGCGCCCGTAGGCGTCGAAGCTCCGGGCGAGCTTCCGCAGGTTCTGCACGGCGGCGTCCGGACGGTGCATCATCCCCAGGAACAGGGCGTGCGGGGTGACCACGCCGTCGCCGTAGCCGGCCGGCGGGTTGTTCCACACGAAGTTGGTGTTCTGCTGGTCGGAGAAGTAGCCCTCAGGGTTGAGCCCCAGGGCGTCCACGCCGTACTCGCGGTAGCCCCCGGCGGCGTTGGACGACGGCGAGAACCCCCAGTACCCGTACCGGGCGTCCCGCAGGCCGTGGTGGATCTGGGCGTCCACGTGGCGCGGATGGTTGCGCCCCCACGAGCGGGGGGCCCAGTCCTCCTCGGGCACGAACACGTTCGGCATCAGCTCCTCGAACATGCTGCCGCCCCAACCCGGCACGACCAACTGGCCGCCGTAGTTGTAGACGCCCTCGAACACGTCGACGCCGAGGTAGGTGCGCCAGCGTCCGGTCGGCGGCATCTCCTGCCACTCGTAGTCGACGTCGGGGAACGTGCGCCACGCCTGGAAGTAGGCCGAGCCGGGCACCTGCTGCTTGGCGATGCCGAGATAGGTCGTGATCCGGGTCTCGGACACGATCGTGTCGTAGTGGTGGTTGGCCGTGTACCAGACCTCGCGGCCCTCGCCGATCAGGTCGCGCGCGACGATGTCGGTGCGCGGTGGCTGCTCGACGTAGAAGCCGCCGTAGTTGAGGTACGGCTTGTGGAAGGTCGGGTCGGCGAAGACGTCGAAGCGCATGCGGGCGAACATCTCGCCGGCCTGGTCGCTGTTGGCGCGGTCGCCGTTGCGGACGCACAGCAGGCCCGCGCCGAGCCAGGCGGCGTCCACGCTGGACACGAACGGGGTGACCGGGTCGCCGCTCTCGGGCCAGGAGCGGATCACCGAGCCGTCCGAGGGGTCGTACCAGTTGAAGTACATGCCGCTGGCCGTGTGATGGTCGAGGCCCGCGAGCGTGTCGAGCGACTGCTTGATGCGCCGCGAGCACTCCCGTGCGTTGATGATGCCCAGGTCGCGGGCAACCAGCGCGCTCCACAGGTAGCCCCCGAGGTTGGTCGGCGAGGTGTACGCCGCGGCGCCGGTGAGGGCGCCGCCGATGTTGTCCGAGACCAGGCCCGTGTCGGCGTCCGTCATGGCGACCAGGGACGCCCAGGTGTCCGCCGCCCACCTCCGCACGAGGGCACGGTCGCCGGACGGGACGCCGCGCGGCGCGGCCTGGGCGGTCGTGGCAGGCAGGGCCGCGGCGACGGCGAGCGCCGCCCCGGTGCCGAGGAGGCCTCGGCGGGTCAACTTGAAGGCGTCGGGGTGCATGGGGTGCTCCTTAGGTGGTGTCGAGGTCGTCGGTCGGGGCGGCGGCGCTCACTTGATGCCGGTGGTCGCGATCCCTTCGATGAAGTACCGCTGGAAGAAGAGGAAGACGAGCAGGATGGGCGCCACGACGATGGTCGCGCCCGCCAGGAGAAGCCCGTAGTCAGCTTGGTTCTGGCCGGTGGAGACCAGGGCGAGGGCGACGGGCAACGTGTAGGTGCGCTCGGTCGTGGCGACGACCAGCGGCCAGAGGAAGTTGTTCCACGACCCCAGGAAGGTGAGGATGCCGAGCGTGGCGAACGCGGGCACCGCCAGGGGCAGGTAGATCCGGAAGAAGATGCCGATCTCGCCGACGCCGTCGATGCGTCCGGCCTCCTTCAGCTCGCCGGGCAGGCTCAGGAAGAACTGCCGCATCAGGAAGACGCCGAACGGCTGCACGAGGAACGGCAGGATCAGCGCCGGCAGCGTGTTGGCCAGCCCCGCGTTCACGATCAGCACGAACTGCGGGATGAACAAAACGAGCCCGGGCACCATCAAGGTGCCGAGCACGGCGGCGAAGATGACGTTTTTGCCCGGGTACTTCAGGTGAGCCAGGGCGTAGCCCAGCATCGAGCTGAACAGCAGATTCCCCAGCGTGACGAAGACCGCCACCACGGTGGAGTTGAAGAAGAAGCGCGAGAAGCTCAGCCGGTCGAACAGCCGAGCGTAGTTGTCGAGGGTCGGGTTGGCGGGCAGCCAGGTCGGGGGGTCCTGCAGCAGTTCGGCCTGGGTCTTGAAGCTGCCCAGCACCATCCAGACGAACGGGGTGATCACGGCCAGCAGGAGCACGGTGAGCAGCACGTAGAGCCACCAGCGGGGCTTGGGTGTGTTGAACATCAGTCACGCTCCCTCGTGAGCCGGAACTGCACCAGCGTGACGATCAGGATCACGATGAAGGTCATGTACGCCATCGCGCCGGCCAGGCCGTAGTTGCCGAACCCGAACTGCTGGTAGGTGTACATGGACGCCGAGATGGTGCTGTTCAGCGGGCCGCCGCGGGTCATGACGAACGGCTCCTCGAAGAACTGCAGGTAGCCGATGGTGGTCGTGACGAGGACGAACAGCAGCGTTGGCCGCAGGACGGGGATCGTCACGTTCCAGAACCGCCGCCAGGCGTTGGCTCCGTCCAGGGCGGCGGCCTCGTGGAGCTGCCAGGGCACCGACTGCAGCCCGGCGAGGAAGATGATCATGCCGGTGCCGAAGTTGCGCCAGACCACCATGGCGATGAGCGACCCGAGCGCCGTCCGGGTGTCGCCGAGCCAGTTGGGCCCGTCGATGCCGAACCAGCCGAGGATCGTGTTGACGAGCCCGGCGTCCGATTGGAGCAGGAACCGCCAGACGACGGCGACGGCGACGATGCTGGTGACCACCGGGGTGTAGAACCCCACGCGGTACACCGAGCGGAACTTCGTGATGCCCTTGTCGAGCGCCACGGCGGCGGCCAGCGCCGCCGCCATGGTGAGCGGGACGCCGACCACGACGAAGATCGCGGTGTTGAGCGCCGCCTTCTGGAACGTCGGGTCGTTGATGGCCTGGATGTAGTTGTCGAGGCCCACGAAGTTGACGGCGAACGGGGTTTTCAGGTCGCGCGACTTGGTGTCGGTGAAGCTCATGAACATCGACTGCACGACGGGCCAGGCGGTGAAGGTGGCGAAGAACAGCAGGAACGGGATCGACAGGATCAGCCCCGCCCGCGCCTCCGCGCCGCCCCCCCGACGCCGACGGGGGGAGCCGGCGTCGGGGGGACGTTCCACTGCCGTGGGGGTGGCGACGGCGCTCATGGCTCAGCCCATGCCGATCGAGGTGGCCTCGGTCTGGGCGGTGCCGAGCGAGGCGGCCGGGTCGGCGCCGGCCCTGGTCACCCGCTCGATCTGGGCGTCGAGCTTGGCGGCCACCTGCTCCCACGTGGCGATCGACGGCGGCGCGATCGCCGTCTCCAGCTGGGTGCCGAACTTGGCCAGCTTCTTGTCCTGGGTCAGCGACGGGTCGTCCCAGGCGGACTGCACCGACGGCAGGTCCGTGCTGAGGTCGTACCACGTCACCTGGGTCTCGGCCTGGGTCAGCCAGTCGACCAGCTTCCACGCGGCGTCCCGGTTCTTGGTGTTCTTGAAGACCGCCAGGTTGGAGCCGCCGACGAACGAGATCGAGCCCGCGGAGGCCTTGGGGATCGCCATCACGTCGTACTTGTCGGCGAAGCCGGCGCCGCCGGCGGTCTCGACCGACGCCATCATCCACGGACCGGAGATGAACATCGGCACCTTGCCGCTGACGAAGTCGGCCTCGGTGGTGCCCTCGGCGGGGGCCTTGTTGGCCAGGCCCTCGGTGAAGAAGCTCTGGTAGTAGGCCATCGCCTCGATGTTCTTGGCGCTGTTGAGCGTGAAGGCCTTGCCGTCGCTGCTCACCAGGCCGCCGCCGTTGGACCACATGAACGGCAGGACGGTCTGCCAGGACCCCTGCTGGCCGGGCTGCAGCGAGACGCCCCACTGCGCGCCGCCCTTCTCCTTCATGGCCTTGGCCATGGCCTTGAACGAGTCCCAGTCGGTGGCCGCGCTGGTGATGCCGGCCTTCTGGGCGAGGTCGGTGCGGTAGTACACCAGGCGCGTCTCCACGTACCAGGGGACGCCGACCATCGCCGTGCCGACCTTGTTGGTGGCCAGGGCGCCCTCGAAGAACTTCTTGGTGTCGACCATGCTCGGGACGGAGTCGAGCGCGCCCGCGGCGGCGAACTCGCCCATCCACGTCGTCCCGACCTGGGCGACGTCCGGGGTCTCGCCGGCGGCGATGGCGGCCTTGAACTTGTCGTAGGCCGAGCTCCACGGCACGGCCGTGACGTCGACCTTCACGCCCGGGTTCTTGGCCTTGAACCCCTCGATCAGCTGGGGCAGCTTCTCGCCCTCGGCGCCCATCGCCCACACCGTGAGGTTGCCGGTCGCGGGACCCTGGGTCACCGGAGGGGCGGACGTGACCGTGCCTCCGGGGGTGTCCGATCGGCCGCAGCTCGCCAGCAGGGCGGTCACGGCCAGGATGGACAGGGCGATGGCCGCCCTCTTGCGTGTGTGTCGCATGGTTGGCTCCTTGTCGACGTCCGGGACGTTCCGGGTGCCCGGGATGCTGTCTGGCCACTACCCGGCGGGGGGGACGGGAAACGCCGCGCCCCGCGTCGACCCGAGGCGACACGGCGGCGTCCGGACGCTATGGCCCCGTCGGCGGCCCCACGGTGGCATCGGGCCGTAGAGTTCCCCCCATGAAGATCCTCAAGGCGGCCCTCGCCGTCGCCGGCCTGGTCGGCCTTGTCGCAGCCGCTTTCTACCTGGGCTTCATCTGGGTCGACACAGAGCGGCTGCTGGCGGCCGCGAACGCGAACAAGTCCGGCAACCTGTTCCCGAGTCCCATGAACAACTTCTACATCGCCGCCGGCCTGGGCGCCGCGGGCGGGCTGCTGCTCGGCTTGGGGCTGGGCCTGCCGGCGCGGACGGCGTCCGCGGTGCGGCGTGAGGCGCTCGACGAGGTCGCCGCCGCGCGGACGTCCGCGATCGGCACGCGCGCCGCGGAGCGCACCGCGTTGCCCGAGGGTCCGGACCCGGTGTGAGGCTCGCCGACGCGGCTCGCATCCAGCTGACCACCTTCGACGCGACCGGCACGCCGACCGTCTCCCATGAGTGGGTCGTCGACCTGGGAGCCGACCGGGTGGGTTTCTGGACGCCGCACGCCACGCCCTGGGAGCTGAGGCTGGCGTTGACGCCCGTCGTCAGCGTTCAGGCGGCCGACGGCCGCGGCCGCCCCCTGCGCGAGCAGCCGGTCTTCGAGGGTCGCGCCGAACTGGTGCTGGACGGCCCCGAGCTCGACGCCGCCCGCGCGCTCACGAACGCCAAGTACGGGGTCGGCGCGAAGCTGGCCAAGGTGATCGACAGGGCCTGGGAACTCGGCGGGACGGTCTCGCCCGAGTGCGCCGTCGTCGTCACCGTCGTCGGCTGAGGTGGACGCCGCCGTCGCTCGCTGGCTCGTCTCGGACGCCGCCCGCCCCGCTCTGGCGGCCGCCGCGGCCGAGCCGGACCCCTCCTCGCTGGCCGCCGCGACGCGTCTGCGAGCGCTCGTCGGCCCGGCGCAGGCGGCCGCCGTCCTCACCCAGGCGTCGCTGCGGCGACGGGCGGCGGGCAAGTTCGGCGCCGACGCCGCCTGGTTGTTCTTCACCCCCGACGGCCTGGAGCAGGCGACGCGCGCCCCGGTGGCGGCGCGCCGGGCGGCGCGGCTGGCGTCCGTGGCGGACCGGGTCGTCGACCTCGGCTGCGGCATCGGCGCGGACGCCCTCGCCTTCGCCGCGGCCGGGCTCACTGTGACGGCCGTCGAACGCGACGAGGCCACCGCCGTGCTGGCGTCCGCGAACCTGGGCCGAGAGGTGCTGGTCGGTCAGGCCGAGGCTGCCTGGCCCGGGCTCGCGGGGGAGGGCGTGGCGGTGTTCTGCGACCCAGCCCGGCGCACGGCGTCCGGCCGGTCGTGGCGGGTGGAGGATCTCAGCCCGCCTTGGGCCTTCGTGTCCGGGCTGCTGGACGCCGCCCGCCCGGCGTGTGTGAAGCTGGGGCCCGGGGTGCCGCACAAGCTGCTGCCCCAACAGGCCGAGGCCGAGTGGGTGAGTGACGCCGGCACCGTGGTCGAGTGCGCGCTGTGGTCCGGCGGGGACGCCGTGCCCGGACGCCGCCGCGCCGTCGTCGACGGCCAGGAACTCGTGGCGGACGGCATGGCGGGGCCCGGTTCGGGGGAGTCGGCGTCCGTGGGGGTGGCGGCCGTGGGGGAGTGGGTGTACGAGCCGGACGGAGCGGTCGTTAGGGCGGGTCTGGTGGACGCGCTCGCGGGTCTGCTCGGGGCCGAGCGGCTGCACCCCGGCGTGGCGTACCTGGCGGCGTCCGAGCTGCGGCAGACGCCGTTCGCGACGGCGTTCCGCGTGCTGGAGGTGCTCACCTACGACGAGAAGGTGCTGCGCGCGTGGGTGCGGGACCGGGGGATCGGCACGCTGGAGATCAAGAAGCGGGGCGTCGAGGTCGACCCGGCCGAGCTGCGGCGCCGGTTGCGGCCGCACGGGGCGGCGTCCGCGACGTTGATCCTGACGCCGACGCAGCAGCGCGCGGTCGTCCTCGTCGTCGTCCGTGCTTAGCACTCGGGTTGATTGAGTGCTAACGCGGGTATAGATTCGGGGCTAGCACTCGACACCCGAGTCTGCCAGCCCACGGCGGCACCCGCGACGACGCCTGGGCGGCACAGAGCCATCCGACAACGCGCCCGTTTGGGCGAACGAACCAAGAAAGGGCACTGACGTGGCCGTCACGATCAAGCCGCTCGAGGACCGCATTCTCGTCCAGCCCCTGGAGGCGGAGACCACCACCGCCTCGGGTCTGGTCATCCCCGACACCGCCAAGGAGAAGCCGCAGGAGGGCAAGGTCATCGCGACCGGGCCCGGCCGCATCGACGATAACGGCAAGCGGATCCCGCTCGATGTCGCCGAGGGCGACGTCGTCATCTTCAGCAAGTACGGCGGCACCGAGGTCAAGTACAACGGCCAGGAGTACCTGCTCCTGAACGCCCGCGACATCCTCGCCGTCGTCACCAAGTAAGGAACCGACCTATGCCCAAGATCCTTCAGTTTGACGAGGAGGCGCGCCGCTCGCTGGAGCGGGGCGTCGACGTCCTCGCGAACACCGTGAAGGTGACGCTCGGCCCGAAGGGCCGTTACGTGGTGCTCGACAAGAAGTGGGGCGCCCCGACGATCACCAACGACGGCGTGACCGTCGCCAAGGAGATCGAGCTCACCGACCCCTATGAGAACCTCGGCGCTCAGCTCGCCAAGGAGGTCGCCACCAAGACCAACGACGTGGCCGGCGACGGCACCACGACGGCGACCGTGCTGGCCCAGGCGCTCGTCCACGAGGGCCTGCGGGCCGTGGCGGCCGGGGCCAACCCGGTCGGCCTCAAGCGTGGCATCGAGGCGGCCGTCGAGGCCGTCAACGCCGAGCTGGCCCGCGTGGCCAAGCAGGTCGAGACCGCCACCGACATGGCCAACGTCGCCACCATCAGCTCCCGCGACGAGGAGATCGGCGCCCTGATCGCCGAGGCCTTCGACAAGGTGGGCAAGGACGGCGTGATCACCGTCGACGAGTCGCAGACCTTCGGCACCGAGCTCGAGTTCACCGAGGGCATGCAGTTCGACAAGGGGTATCTGTCGCCGTACATGGTGACCGACTCCGAGCGCATGGAGGCCGTGCTGGAGAACCCGTACATCCTCATCAACTCGGGCAAGATCAGCTCGATGAACGACCTGCTGCCGCTGCTGGAGAAGGTCATCGGTGCTTCCGGCACCCTGTTCATCGTGGCCGAGGATGTGGACGGCGAGGCCCTGAGCACGCTCGTGGTCAACAAGATCCGCGGCACCTTCACCTCGGTGGCCGTCAAGGCTCCCGCCTTCGGCGACCGCCGCAAGGCCATGCTCGAGGACATCGCGATCCTCACCGGCGGCCGCGTGGTCGCCCCCGAGGTCGGCCTCAAGCTCGACCAGGTGGGCCTCGAGGTGCTGGGCCGTGCCCGGCGCATCGTCGTCGCCAAGGACAACACCACGATCGTGGACGGGGCAGGCGAGGCCGAGGACGTCCGCGGACGCGTGGAGCAGTTGCGCGCCGAGATCGCCCGCACCGATTCGGACTGGGATCGCGAGAAGCTCAACGAGCGCGTCGCGAAGCTGGCCGGCGGCGTGTGCGTCATCAAGGTGGGCGCCGCGACCGAGGTCGAGCTCAAGGAGAAGAAGCACCGCATCGAGGACGCCGTCTCGGCGACCCGCGCGGCCATCGAGGAGGGCATCGTCGCCGGCGGCGGCTCTGCGCTCGTTCATGCCGCGTCCGTGCTGGCCGGCGGGCTCGGCAAGACCGGCGACGAGAAGACCGGCGTCAGCATCGTCGAGAAGGCCGTCGTCGAGCCCCTGCGCTGGATCGCGGAGAACGGCGGCGTTCCGGGCTACGTGATCGTCGCTCGGGTCAAGGAGCTCACCGGGGGCAACGGCTACAACGCCGCCACCGGCGAGTACGGCGATCTGGTCGCCGCCGGCGTCATCGACCCGGTGAAGGTCACGCGCTCCGCGCTGGCCAACGCCGCGTCCATCGCCGCCCTTCTGCTCACCACCGAGACCCTGGTGGTGGACAAGCCGGAGGACGACAAGGCAGACGCGCACCAGCACTGAGCGCCAGAGCACCAGCCCTGAGTTACAGCGCTGTACGGACGGGGTCCCTTCGGGGGCCCCGTTCGTGCGTCCGGGCGAGGTGTGCGTACGAGTGCCAAGGTGTCGGGTGGCCCGGCTCGGTTTGGGTGGCACGGCCAGCCCAAGCGTTCAGTAAGGTCCGGCTACCCCGAGTCCCTCTTTTGCGTCCCTTGCGTCGCGTCTGCATAGTCCTCGCTGCCAGCTCTCGCTCGCGACCGCCGTGGTCCGGGGCGCCGATTGGGAGGCGCTCGCGTTGCCCGTTGTTCGATTGCTGGTGTGTTCATGTCGACCAGCATGCCGCGTCGATGGCCTTACCGGTAGTGGTGCGCGGAACGGACAACAATCGGACAACACTCGATCGTTCGATTCTGTCGGTGGGGGTGTCTAGGGTGGGGGCATGGACGTCGGAGGGTGCCCCACGAGCAGCGCGATCAGCAGGATCCGCGGCGCTTTGGATGCGCTCGCGGGTGTGGACCGTGGTGGTTTGTCGGCTGAGGCCCGGCTCGGGTTGGTGGAGTCCGCCCGTCGGGAACACGACCGGCTCGGTGCCCTGGTTGGGGTGTTGCTCGCCGAAGCGGACGCGGTGGGGGCGAGCCTGGTCGCACGGGGCACCCCGACCACCAGCTGGCTCGGACTGTCGGGGGCCACGTCGGCCAAAGAAGCCGCCGCGCTCGTATTCACCGCCCGTGACCTGACCAGCTCCGAGCAGGTCCGGGACGCCGCCCTGGCCGGACGAGTTCAGGTCGGGCAAGCCCGTGGGATCGTGACAGCCCTCACCACCCTGCCCGCCACCCTGACAGCCTCGCAGCGGCAGGCTGCGGAGCGGTGGTTGATCGGTCATGCCCGCACCCACCACGCCCAC
>WBZS01000531.1_pt1 | contig 46190 bp, 40 predicted proteins | sample 5204201 | NCBI WGS metagenome assembly WBZS01 (sample SAMN12344357, study PRJNA552823) | activated sludge metagenome | biome: Activated sludge suspended growth; feature: Nitrification reactor; material: Wastewater; isolation source: activated sludge from nitrification reactor of wastewater...
CCGTCCGGCGGCCTCGTGGTCCGGGTCGACCATTTTCACGGCGCCGGTCTCGTTGAGCAGGGACCCCCAGGAGGCCGGGGTGGGCTCACCGGCATATTTGCCGGCCGTCGGGATCGCCAGCAGGATCGGCGAGCGGGCCACGGTCGTGGTGTTCGCCGTCCAGCCGACGGCCTGGTCGGCGGGGAGCCCGTCGAGCCACACGGTGGAGTCGGGCACCCACACGTCGGGCGCGGCGTTCTCGGCCAGACGAGCGGTGACAGTGGCGCCCGGCACTCCCTCGACCGCATACCGCGTGCACAGGTCCTTGGCGCCGGCGCGGGTGGCCGCGGCGGTGAGGACCGGCTCCAGTTCCGGGGCGGCGGCGACCTGCAGCGTGGTCCGGGCGGGGCAGGCATCGCTGCCCGCCGACGCCGACCCGGCGCCCTGGTCCAGGGGGCGGAAGCCGAGGGCGGAGGCCACCGCGGCACCGACGATCAGGACGGCGACGAGGCCACCGGCGATCAGGGCAAGGGTCAGTCCGTTGACGCTGGGCGAGCGGCGGGGCCGGGTCGAGCGGTTCGTCTCAGTCACGGCGGAACGCGCCCCCTTGTCCGGTCGGGTTGTGGCCGCTCGCGGGTGCGTTCAGTCGTCGTCCCCGTCCGGGAGTACGAGCGACAGGGCCCACGAGACCACCGTGACCACCACGGCGGCGAAGACAGCGTTCCAGAAGAAGGTGTCGATCGAGAACGACAGTCCCAGCGGCTTGCTCAGCCAGGCGGTGACCTGGAGCAGGAAGGCATTGACCACGAAGGTGAACAACCCGAGCGTCAGCACCCGGGCCGGGAACGAGAGCATCCGGGCGATCGGGCCGAGCACCGCGTTGACCAGACCGAAGACGAGCGCAACGAGGACGATCGTCACGACCTTCGAGGTCCAGGTCGAGTTCGCGTCGGCGAGATGGATGCCGGAAACCACCAGGGTCGCCACCCAGAGGGCCACGGCGTTGATGCCGGTCTTGACGAGGAAGTTGCGCATGCGCGGATTGTTCCATGACGTGGTCAGCCCGCGGGGGAGATCGGCCCGCACCCGCCGGAGGGCGATCGGGCGGCGTGGGACAGTAGGGACATGGCCCCTCCCGTGATGCGCCGAGCCCTCGACGACGTCCCCGCCTACACCCCCGGCAAGCCGGCCGCCGCGCCCGCCGGGATCACGGCCTACAAGGTGTCCTCCAACGAAAACCCCTACCCCCCGCTGCCGAGCGTCCTCGACGTCGTCCGGGCGGCCGCGGAGTCGATGAACCGGTACCCGGACATGGCGGTCACCGCCCTGACCGAACGCCTCGCCGAACACCTCGACGTGCCGGCCGCCCGGATCGCGACCGGCCCCGGGAGCGTCGGGGTGCTCGGGCAGATCATCCAGGCCACCTGCGACGCCGGGGACGAGGTGGTCTTCGCGTGGCGCAGCTTCGAGGCCTACCCGATCCTCGTCCGCCTCGCCGGGGCAGTGCCCGTGCAGGTGCCGTTGACGGCCGACGCCCGCCACGACCTGCCGGCGATGGCGGCGGCGATCACCGAGCGCACCCGTCTCGTGCTCGTCTGCACGCCCAACAACCCGACGGGGCCCACCGTCGGTGCCGCCGAGCTCGCCGCCTTCCTCGACGCCGTTCCCGACTCGGTGACCGTGGTCCTCGACGAGGCCTACCTGGAGTTCGTCACCGCGGCCGATGCCCCGGACTGTTTGGCGATCCACCGCGACCGCGCGAACGTCGTCGTGCTGCGCACCTTCTCGAAGGCGTTCGGCCTGGCCGGGCTGCGCGTCGGGTATGCCGTGGCGCACGAACCGATGGCCGCGGCCCTGCGCAAGACAGCCATCCCCTTCGGCGTCAACTCCCTCGCGCAGGTCGCGGCGATCGCCAGCCTGGCGGCCACCGACGAGTTGGCGGTGCGGGTCAAGGACCTCGTCGCCGAGCGGGAGCGAGTCGTCGCCGCGCTGCGCGACCAGGGCTGGGAGCTGCCCGACGCCCAGGCCAACTTCGTCTGGTTCCCGGTCGGGGAGGACACGACGGCCTTCGCCGAGGCGTGCCAGGCGGCTGGACTCACCGTGCGTCCCTACGGCACCGACGGTGTGCGCGCGACGATCGCCGAGACCGAGGCCAACGACCGGCTGATCGAGGTCGCCGCCGCCTGGCGGGCGCGCGGCTGACCCCGGCGGCCCGGTCAGCGGGCCGGAGTGGCTTGCGAGACGAGGAAGGCCGGTCCCTGCGGGCAGCCCGGGGCGCCGCTGTCGTCCATCGCCCCCTTGAGGGTGTAGCCCTTCCCGGGCTGCAGGTCCGTGGCCGCCTCGCCGAGCAGGACCCAGCTCTCGGCCCGGTCGCCGGGCGTGAAGAGCAGGCAGTCACCCTGTCGGACGCTGACCGTGCCGAGGATCTCGATCGGCACGGCCCGCGGACCGGTGCCCAACGTCGGGGTCGACCCGGACGTCGGCTTCGCCTGGTCGGTGGGGTTCTCGACCGGGGCGCTCGCCGAGGGGATCGTCGTCGTGGCCGACGTTGGGCTGCCCGCCGGGCGCGTCCCGTCGCCGCCTCCGCAGCCGCCGAGGAGGGCCAGCGCGACCGCCAGCGGCACGGCATACCAAGTCTTCTCCATGGTCTCCTCCCTGGTCTCCTCCCCAGCGTTCGGCTCCCCCCACCGTATGCCGTGACCCGGGTCCCCGGCGCTTCGCGCGATCGTGGCCGGGCCGGTAGGTTGGCTCCAACATGGGCAGTGACGCCCGCCACACCCACGGCGGGCTGACCTTTGCGCCCCCACCATCTCGGGGGGCGCGCGGCGCGGTGAGGAGTGGCATGAGCGAGAGTGGACCCGGCGACATCGTGGCCGACGTGACGAGGGGCCCGCGGCCCGGGGGAGTGGACCATCACGAGTCCTCCTTGCGCTCGCGACAACGCGGCCCGTACGACGGTGGTCCCGACATGATCCAGCTGCTCGACCCCGAGGGTCAGCGCGTGCTCGAAGGCGGCGCCGAGGACTACGTCCACCACGTCGAGGCCCTGACCCCCGAGGAGTTGCGCGGCTTCTATCGCGACCTGGTCCTCGTCCGCCGCTTCGACCTCGAGGCCACCGCCCTGCAGCGGCAGGGCGAGCTCGGGCTGTGGGTCTCCCTGCTCGGGCAGGAGGCCTCGCAGATCGGGTGCGGGCGGGCGATGCGTCGACAGGACCACGCGTTCCCCGGCTATCGCGAGCACGGCATCGCCTGGTGCCGCGGCCTGGACCCGATGCGACTGATCGCGATGTACCGCGGTGTCGACCGGTGCGCGTGGGACCCGGAGGAGTTCGGCTTCCACACCTACACGGTGGTCATCGGCAACCAGGTGCTGCTGGGCACCGGCTATGCGATGGGTGTCCAGCGCGACGGGGCCGTGGGGACCGGCGACCCGGAGCGCGACACCGCGGTGGTGGCGTTCATGGGGGACGGCGCGACGGCGCAGGGCGACGTCAACGAAGGGTTCGTCTTCGCCGGCGTCAACGACTCCCCGATCGTCTTCTTCTGCCAGAACAACCAGTGGGCGATCTCCGAGCCCAACGAGCGCCAGATGCGCTCGCCGATCTACCGGCGAGCCGACGGGTTCGGCTTCCCCGGGCTGCGGGTCGACGGCAACGACGTGTTGGCCACGTATGCCGTGACCAAGGAGATGCTCGACCGGGCCCGTTCGGGTCAGGGGCCGAGCCTGATCGAGGCCTACACCTACCGGATGGCGGCGCACACGACCTCCGACGACCCCACGAAGTACCGGTTCTCCGCCGAGGTCGAGATGTGGAAGCTGCGTGACCCGATCGCCCGGTTCAAGACCTGGCTGGCGCACGAGGGGTACGCCGATCGCACCTTCTTCGACGCGGTGACCGCCGAGGCCGACGACCTGGCCGCCAGCGTGCGCGCGCAGACGATCGCGATGCCCGACCCCGAGGTCGACGAGATCTTCGCCCACGTCTACGTCGAGCCGCACCGGCAGGTCGAGGACGACCGGGCCTTCCTGCGCGACTACCTCGACTCGTTCGCGGAGGAGGGGGCGGCTCGATGACCGTGCAGAAGATGACGATCGCCAAGGCCCTCAACGCGGGACTGCGGCGGGCCATGGAGGCCGATCCCAAGGTGATCCTCACCGGCGAGGACATCGGCAAGCTCGGCGGCGTCTTCCGGATCACCGAGCACCTGCAGAAGGACTTCGGCGAGGACCGGGTCATCGACGCCCCGCTCGCCGAGTCCGGCATCATGGGCACCGCGATCGGGATGGCGTTGCGCGGCTACCGCCCGGTCGTCGAGATCCAGTTCGACGGGTTCGTCTACCCCGCCTTCGACCAGATCGTGTCGCAACTGGCCAAGCTCCGGTCCCGTTCGCGCGGGGCGATCACGCTCCCGGTCGTCGTCCGCATCCCGATGGGCGGTGGCATCGGCGCGGTCGAGCATCACAGCGAGTCCAACGAGGCGTACTTCGCCCACACCCTGGGCCTGAAGGTCGTGTTCTGCTCCAACCCCACGGACGCCTACTGGATGATCCAGCAGGCGATCGCGTGCGACGACCCGGTGATCTTCTATGAGCCGAAGCGGCGCTACCACGAGAAGGGTGAGGTCGACCTGTCGGCCGCTGGGCCGGCCCACGACCTGTTCTCGGCGCGGGTCCTGCGCGAGGGCACCGACGTGACGCTCGCCTGCTACGGCCCGATGGTCAAGGTCTGCCTCGACGCGGCGGCGGCCGCCGCCGCCGAGGGCCGCTCGCTCGAGGTGATCGACCTGCGCTCGGTGAGCCCGCTCGACATCGACACCCTGACCGCATCGGTCACCAAGACCGGGCGGCTGGTCGTCGCGCACGAAGCGCCGGGGTTCGTCGGGATGGGCGCCGAGATCGCGGCGGCCGTCACCGAACGGTGCTTCTACTCCCTCGAGGCCCCGGTGATCCGGGTGACCGGATGGGCGGCGCCCTACCCGCCGAGCAAGATCGAGGAACACTTCCTGCCCGACCTCGACCGCGTGCTCGACGGCGTCGACCGCGCCCTCGCCCACTGACCCCGAGACCCGAGAGGACGCGTCATGGCTCTGCGTGAGTTCAAGTTGCCCGACCCCGGGGAGGGGCTGCTCGAGGCCGAGATCGTCGAGTGGAAGGTCGCCGTCGGCGACACCGTGACGGTCAACGACATCGTCGTCGAGGTCGAGACGGCGAAGTCCCTCGTCGAACTGCCGATCCCGTATGCCGGGACCGTCGCCGGTCTGCACGTCGCCGTCGGTGACGAGGTCGAGGTCGGGACGGTCATCATCACGATCGAGGACGGGCTGGGAGTCGCGGATGCCCCGGCGGAGGCCCCGGCTCGGGTGGCTGCGGCGGCCGCCGACGCGAGCCCCGTGGCCGAGCCGGACGAGGAACCGGTCAAGACCCTCGTGGGATATGGCCCCAAGGCGGCGGGGACCACCCGACGCCCGCGCAAGGTCGCCCCCACGGGCGCCGAGCCGCCGGCCCCGGTCGCGCCGCCGGCCCCGGCCGCCCCGGTGGCGCCGGTGTCGCTGACCGCCGAGCGGGCCCGAACGCTCGCCAAACCGCCGGTGCGCAAGTTGGCCAAGGACCTGGGCGTCGACCTCGCGGCGGTCGCGCCGACCGGCGAGGGGGGTGTCGTCACCCGCGCCGACGTGCAGGCGTATGCCGCCGCACCGGCCGCGTCGTCCGCCCCGGTGGTTGGTGCCTCCCTCATCTCCCCGCCGCTCAACGGTGAGCGGGAGGTACGGACGCCGATCAAGGGGGTGCGCAAGGTGACCGCGGCCGCGATGGTGAGCAGCGCGTTCACCGCCCCGCACGTCACCGAGTGGGTCCAGGTCGACGTCAGCGAGACGATGGCTCTCGTGGCCCGCCTCAAGGGCGACCGCGAGTTCAAGGACGTCAAGGTCACCCCGCTGACCATCCTGGCCAAGGCCGTCTGTCTGGCCGTCCGCCGGAACCCGGGCATCAACGCCAGCTGGGACGAGGACCGTCAGGAGATCGTCGAGAAGCACTACGTCAACCTCGGCATCGCCGCGGCCACCCCGCGCGGGCTCATCGTCCCCAACGTCAAGGACGCCGACCGGATGACGCTGCACGCCCTGGCGGCCGCTCTGGGCGACCTCACGGCCACCGCGCGTGAGGGCCGCACCTCCCCCGCCGACCAGGCCGGGGGCACCCTGACGATCACCAATGTGGGCGTCTTCGGCGTCGACGGGGGCACGCCGATCCTCAACCGGGGCGAGGGGGCCATTCTCGCCTTCGGCCAGGTGCGCCGCCTGCCGTGGGTGGTGATCGGTCCGGACGGGGCCGAGACGATCGCACCCCGGTCGGTGACGACCTTGTCGTTGTCCTTCGACCACAGGTTCGTCGACGGCGAGTTGGGCTCACGGTTCCTCGCCGACGTCGCCGCGATCATGGCCGACCCGGCGCGCGCCCTCGTCTGGGGCTGAGGGGATGTCCGGCGTCGAGTTCCCGATCGTCGAGGGCCGGGCGTCGACGTCGGCGTTCGGACGGAGCGTCGTCGCCGATGCCCTGCAGGCGGTCGATCCGATCGGTGCCGGGGCGGCGTTGCGCGAGACGAACTGGCGCCAGGGCTACCTCGGGCACTTCCGGCGGCTGGTCGAGGCCGGGCTGCCGACGGCGGCCGCGGCCGAGGCGATCGCGGCCGCCGGCCTGACGAGCATCCACGAGCGACTCGTGGTCGTCGACGCCGAGGGGTCGCGACCCCTTCGCGACGTCGCGCGCCACGGTAAGACCGACGCGCCGCCGCTGCAGACCGAGGTGGTCGAGGGCGAGGGCAGGCCGGACACCGCCCTGACGGTGCCGCACCGGGGCCGCCGCCTCGGCGGTGACGACCTGCGTCGGCTCGTGGAGGACTGGGTGGTGCGGGGCATCGTCGAGCCCAGCCTGCAGGTCGCCGTCACCGACATCCTCGACACTCGGGGCGCCATGACCACCGCGGGGCGCACTGTCGTAGTGCTCGGCGCGGGGGCCGAGATGGGGCCGATCCGAGCGCTGTTGCGCTGGGGCGCCACCGTGGCCGCGGTCGACCTGCCCCGGCCCGACCTCTGGCAACGACTCCTCGACGACGCCGCCGCGCTGCCCGGCCGACTGCTCGTCCCCGCGGTGCCGGGCAGCGAACCACTCGCCCAGCGGGCCGGGGTCGATCTCGTGCTCGACCTGCCGAGGGCCATCGAGTGGGTGACCGGCCTGCCGGGGCCGCTCGTGCTCGGCAATTACGTCTACGCCGACGGGGCGACCAACGTCCGGGTCAGTGCCGCCGTCGACGCGCTCACCGTCGCCGTCCGGGCCGCGCGGCCCACGGACGAGGTCGCCCTGGCGTTCCTCGCCACCCCCACCGACGTCTTCGCGGTGCCCGGCGACGCGGTCGAGGCCTCGGTCGCGGCCTACGCCGATCGGCGGACCTCCAAGGTGCTGCGGGTCCCGCTGCGCACCCTCTCCGGCGGCCGGCTGCTCCGCCGCAACTACCAACCGGGCATGGATCCCGGGATCAACGACTCGGTCGTCCTGCAGCAGGGCCCCAATTACCTTCTCGCCAAACGGCTCCAACGCTGGCGAGCGACGACGGCTCGCGCCGAGGGGGCCCTGGTCTCGTTCAAGGTCGCCCCGCCGACCCGCACCCGATCGGTCGTGAAGAACCGCGCCCTCGCCGCGGCGTATGCCGGGGCCCATCGCTTCGGCATCGAGGTCTTCGAACCCGGGACCTCCAACACCCTGATGGCCGCCCTGCTCCTGCACGACCTGCGCACCGGGGCCCCGTCCCTGGGGCATCCCTGGCGGGACGAGGCCGACCAGGCCGTCCACGGCGGACTGTGGCGGGCGGCATACGACCCGCGAAGCGCGCTGGGAATCGCGGCCCTCCTCGGGGCCGCGGGCGCCCGCTGACCACTCCTCGGGCAGGCCAGGGCCAACCCCCGCGGACGGTGGGGGGCCACCCCGGCGTGGCGTGGACCCTCGGCCGCGTGCCGGACAATGGTGCGTTGTGATCGCCGGTTACCGCCCCCTCTTCCGGGTCCCCGGCGCCGCCCAGTTCCTCATCGGCGCCACCATCAGCCGGATCGGCGGCGCGATGTTCGGGGTCGCGGTCATCGTCATGGTCTCCACGCGCCGCGACTCCTACGCCCTCGCTGGGGCGGTGTCCGCGGCCGGGGTCCTCGTCCTCGCCGTCGCGGCCCCGATCATGGGTCGCCTCATCGACAAGCACGGCCAACGGCGGGTCGCCCTGCCCGCCTCGCTGCTCACCAGCGTGGCGCTGCTCGCCACCGTGTGGGCCTCGATCGTCGACGCCCCTGCCTGGATGCTCTTCGTCGGCTACGGCTGCTCGGCGATGTTGCCCGAAGTGGGCCCGATGTCCCGGGCCCGGTGGGCGCATCTGCTGCGTGACGACCCGGACCAGTTGCACACCGCGATGTCGCTCGAGCAGGTGCTCGAGGAACTGGCCTTCGTCGTGGGACCGGTCCTCGCCGTCCTGGCGGCCACGACCCTCTTCCCGGAGGCCGGTCTGGTGCTCGCCGAACTGCTCTTCATGGTGGGCACGCTGACCTTCCTCGCCGCCCGTCGCACCGAACCCCCCGTGGTCCCGCACGACGAGCGCCCGGCCGGCCTGGCCATCCAGCGCCCCGGCATGCCCGTCGTCGCCGCGAGCCTGTTCCTCGTCGGGGTCCTCTTCGGGGCCAACGAGGTCGTCGCCGTGGCGGTGGCCGACGAGGCGGGGGTCAAGGCGTTCTCGAGCACGATCCTCGCCGCGTTCGCCCTGGGCTCGGCGCTTTCCGGGCTCGTCTTCGGCGCGCGCACGCTGGGACCGAACATCGCCAAGCGCTTCGTCCTGATCGGCGCGGCCATGTGCCTCCTCCAGGCCCCCGTGCTGCTCACGCACAACCTCTGGGCATTGGCCGGCATCATGTTCGTCGCCGGATCGGCGACCGCTCCGATGCTCATCACCGCGCTCACCCTGACCCAGCGGATCGTGCCGGCCGCGCTGCTCACCGAGGGAATGGCCGTGTCGATCACCGGCATCCTGATCGGGATCTCGGCCGGGACCGCCGTGACCGGGGTGGCCATCGAATGGTTCGGAGCCCACGCGGCATACGCCCTCCCGGTCACCGCCGCGGCGGGCGCGGCGCTGATCGCGTATGCCGGCCGCTTCCGGGTCCGCGACGGCCTGCTCGCCCAGGAGTGAGCAGGCCGTCGGCGGTGGGATCGGTCAGCCCACGCCCTCGGCGACGTTCTCCGTGACGGCGGCCGGGCCGCCCGCGAGCTCGACGTGCGGCAGCAGCCACATGATGAGGAAGCCGAAGACCATGACCATCGAACCGGTGAGGAAGACGAGGTCCATCGAGTCGGCGAAGCCCATCAGGAACGGCTTGGCCAACCGTGGGTCGAGGTGGCTGAGGAAGGAGGAGTCCTGCAGCACACCGGTGCTCGAGACCCCGTTGCCGCTGGCCTGGGCTGCGGCCAGCTGCTTGGCGAAGGCGGCGTTGGCCGGGTCACGCAGCGCGGCCTGGAAGTCCGCGGTCGGGCCGATGCTGGTGAAGGCGGCCTTGATCTTGTCGGGCACGGTCGAGAAGAGCAGGGTCAGGAAGACCGCCGTCCCCAAGGTTCCGCCGATCTGCCGGGAGAAGGTCGCGGTCGAGGTGGCGACCCCGATCTGGTGCCGCGGCACGGCGTTCTGGACCGCGAGGGTGAGCGGCTGGAAGTTGAAACCCAGGCCGACCCCGAAAAGCGCCATGACGAGCATGACCTGCCACAGCGGGGTGTCGAACCGGATGTAGTGGAAGATGAACAGCCCGGCGGTGATCAGGCCCGCGCCGATGATCGGGAAGTGTCGGTAGCGCCCGGTCCGGGAGATCATCTGGCCGCTGATGATCGACCCGGTCATGATGCCCAGGGTCATCGGGAGCAGTTGCAGGCCGGCCTGCGTCGGCGTCGAGCCGCGGACGATCTGCAGGTAGAGCGGGAGCATCGCGATGCCGCCGAACATCGCCACCCCGACGACGACACCGGCCGCCGAGGCGACCCCGACCGTCCGGTTGGCGAACATCCGCAATGGAAGGATCGCCTCCTCGCCCATCCGCCACTCCTGGATGTGGAACAGCGCCGCGGCAATACCGCCGATGACGTAGCAGATGATCGCGTTCTGGGAGGTCCACCCCCACTCGCGGCCCTGCTCGGCGACGAGCAGGAGCGGGACGAGGGCCAGCGAGAGCAGGGCCGCGCCGAGCCAGTCGATCCGGTGGTCGAGGCGGCGGTGGCGCAGGTGGAGGGTGCGGGCGACGACGACGAGGGCGACCAGGCCGATCGGGACGTTGACGAGGAACACCCAGCGCCAGCCGGTGACCCCGAGGATCGAGTCCTGGCCGGCGAGGAAGCCGCCGATGACGGGGCCGAGCACCGAGGAGGTGCCGAAGACGGCGAGGAAGTAGCCCTGGTACTTCGCCCGCTCGCGCGGAGGGACGATGTCACCGATGATCGCGAGCGCGAGGGAGAACAGGCCACCGGCGCCGAGACCCTGGAAAGCGCGGTAGAGCGCGAGCTGGGTCATCGAGGTGGCCAGGGTGCACAGCAGGGACCCGGCGATGAAGATCGTGATGGCCGCGAGGAAGAACTTCTTGCGGCCGTAGATGTCGGAGAGCTTGCCGTAGAGCGGGGTGACGATCGTCGAGGTGATCAGGTAGGCGGTCGTCGCCCAGGCCTGGTGCTCGAGACCCTTGAGTTCGTCGGCGATGGTGCGGATGGCGGTCGCGACGATCGTCTGGTCCAGGGCCGCCAGGAACATCCCGAGCATGAGCCCGATGAGGATCGTGACGATCTGGCTGTGGGTGAGGGCGGGCAGGGCGGGGGTCCCCTGCTCGTCGGTGGTCGTGGCGGTCATGAGGGGTCCTTGAGGGTGTCGAGGTCGGAGTGCTCCAGCGCATCGGCGAAGCGGGCCAGGAGGGAGGCCAGGGCGTCGCGGTCGGCCGCGGTCCAGTCGGCGACGATCCGGTCGATCCAGCCATCGCGCCGATGGCGCATCTGCAGGCAGAGATTTACGCCTTCGTCGGTGACCACGAGCACGCTGGCCCGCCCGTCCTTCGGGTCGGGTTCGCGGCGCAGCAGGCCGAGGTCGACGAGATGGCTGACCTGTCGGCTGATCGTGGACAGTTCGGCGTGGAAGGCCGCCGCCAGACTGGACAGCCGACTGGGTTCCTTGGCGACCCGGAAGAGCAGCGGGACGCTCATCGGGTCGACGTCGGGGTGGATCCGTGGCGCCCGTTGGGCGGCGTTGTGCAGCAACCGCAGACTGCGCACGAGTTGGTCGCCGAGGGATTCCTTCGACAACTCGCCGATCGCCAGGTCTCGCACCCGCCCCACCTTCCTGAATTGATTGCGGAGTACAACTATCCATCATGTGCTTGCAGGACGCAACCATCGGGGGCCCACCCGCGGCGGGCCGGGCGCCGGAGCTCCCGCCGGAGTTGTCACGAAGTTCTCACGAAGCATCGAACGATTGGTCAAGTCTTGGTGTAGAAATCGTCAAGTGATAGTCAAGAGCCAGGTGTCTGGTTACTGTCGGTCACGCCATCGCTTGGGGGGATGGATTCGCCGCTGGGGAGCAGCGAATTCTCGCGTTCGCTTCTCGGCAGGGGTTGACCAGCAGATGACCACATTCCCTTCGGCGTCCCCGGATTCGGGCCGCCCTCTCGTCGCACCGGGCAGCCCGGTCAGCCGCCGCACCCTGGTGCGGGGCGCGGCCTGGACCGTCCCCGTGGCGGTCGCCACCGCACCGGCGGCGCGTGCCGGGATCAGCCAGTGCTCGGTCGGCAGCAGCATCACCGTCGGGCCGCTGGAGACCCTCACGTTCCGCGCGATCTGCACGGCCGATCAGACCCAGTCCCTGGCGGTCAACGCGCCGGCGATCTATACCGACTACGGGACGGCGCGGCTGCCGTCATACCTGGAGATCTGCAACTGTCAGAACGCCGCGGCTTGGTACCGCTGGCAGGAGCAGGACACCGTCTCGAACTTCCAGATCGAGGTCGACGGGGTCCACATCGACCAGAACGGCCCTCTGCAGGGCTGGCGGCCGGCGTTCTTCCTGGCCGGGTTCGGCCAGACCGGCGGCTGCCAACGGTTCGGCCTCGCCTATCGCACCTCGGTCCCCCGGGGCACGACACCGATCCCGATCACCCTGAACTTCCAGTTGGAGACCGGCCCCACATCGACCGGACCGTGGACGCCGCTGGCCACCCCGAGCGTTGCGGGCACCGTGGCCCGCAAGCCCAACAACGGCACCCGCGAGAACGTCAGTTTCAACTCGTGCACCAACCAGGACCCCGTGCCCGCCCGGTCCGCGCTGAGATCCGCGGCGCCCTCCGATGATGGGGCGATTGGAGAGGGTGCCGTCGGCGACTGACCACCGACCCGGTTCCGGCCATGACGTATGCCGTGGCGCGCCTTCGCGTGCTCTCCTCCGTGGTCGAGGTGGTCGTCCCGTCGAGGGGTGCCTGGCTCGACCTGCAGCGGCGGTGGGGTCGATGCCTCGACCCTGGCGCCGTGGGTCACCCGAGGTGGCGGGTCCACCTGCCCGCCGAGGTCCAGCAGGTGCCGGAGGCGTGGTGGCTGCGGTTCACCCACGAGGCGACCGCCCGCGCCCTGACCCCCCTGATCGGCGGTTACGTCCTGCTGCACGCGGCGGGCCTGGCCCGGCCCGACGGCTCGGTCCTCGGGCTGGTCGCCCCCTCGGGCACCGGCAAATCGACGGCGGCGACCTGGTTGGCCGCCCGCGGGTGGGGCTACGTGACCGACGAACTCCTCGCGATCGGGCCCGACCTGACCGTCCTGCCCTACCCGAAGCCGATCGCCAAGGTCGTCCAGGGGCCGGTCAAGGCGGAGGTGGGACCGGACGAGCTCGGTCTGGGCCGGCCCGGCGCGACCCTGCGCCTCGCCGGGCTCGTCCTGCTCGCCCGGGACCCCGCCGTGCGGCGCCCCCGGATGGACCGCCTCGACCCGCTCGAGGCGCTGGTCGCGTTGGTCCCGCAGGCGCCCGAGGTGCTGGGCTTGGACGATCCGCTCCCGACGCTGCTCCGGTTGCTCGACCGGGTCGGTGGTCTGCGCCGGCTGCGATACGCCGAGATCAGCACCGTCTCCGCGCTGCTCGACTCGTGTGGCGACGAGACCGAGCCGCCGCCCGCCGCAGGGTCCGCGGCATGGGAGCCGGTCACCGTCGATGGCCACCAGGGCGTCTCGGTGGGCCACCGTGCCCTGGTGCTCGCCGAGCGGGACCTGCTCCTGGTCGAGCAGGAGATCGGTGACCCGGCCGCCGATGGGGTCTGCGTCAGGGGGTGATGGCCAGGGCGGTCGGGGCGGGTGGGGTGATCGTCATGCGCGGACACTACCTACGCTGGGGGTATGCCGTCCGCCGATCGCTCCGCTCCGGCCGCCCCGCTGGCGCTGGGCCCGGTGCTCGCCCTGCTCGGCGTCGTCGGGCTCGTCGGGGTCCTCGTCGGGGCGGTCGTCACCGGCGCCGCTGCTCCGCTCCTGCTCTCCGACCCCGGCCCCCTGGTCCGCTGGGGCCTGCCGCTCATCAACGTCGTCGCCCAGCTCGCCTCGGCGCTGACCCTGGGGCTGCTCGGGATGGCGGCGTTCCTCGTGCCGGAGACGACGAAGACCGACCGCCGGTTCGCCGCCTCGCGGCTGGCCGCCGGCACCGCCTTCGTCTGGGCGCTGGCGGCGGGGCTGTCGGCGTTCTTCACCTTCGCCGACCTCGCCGGTGTCTCCCTGGCCGACCCGGTCCTGGTGCCGCAGTTCATGGCTTACGCCCTGGAGCTGGAGGCGACCCGCGTCCTGCTCATCTCCTCCGCGCTGGCCATGGTCCTGGCCACGATGGCGGCGCTGGCTCGCCAGCGTTCGACGATGGCCTGGGGCGTGGTCATCGCGCTCGTGGCCATCATCGTCAATGCCCTGACGTCGCACTCGGGCGGCTCGGCCAGCCACGAGGACGTCGTGAACTCGATGGGGATCCACCTGCTCGCGCTGTCGGTGTGGGTCGGGGGGCTGGGGGCGCTGGCCATCCTGCGCCCGATCCTCGGTCGCGACTTCGCGGTGACCGTGCGCCGCTACTCCACGCTCGCCCTGTGGGCCTACGTCGCGCTCGCCGTCTCCGGCCTGCAACAGGCGCTGCTGCGCGTAGGGTCGTTCGCCGCGCTGACCACCGGATACGGCCTCGTCGTCCTCGCCAAGACCGCGCTGCTCGTCGGGCTCGGCTGGCTGGGCTGGCGTCAGCGGCGCCTAATCGCCGCGCGCCTGGGCGGCGGGCCCGCCGAGGGTGCTGCCCACGGTCGGGCCTTCGGGCGGCTGGCCCTCGTCGAATTGGCTCTCATGGGTCTGGCGGCCGGACTGGCCGCCGCGCTTGCCCGCAGCGCGCCCCCGGTGCCCGACTCCCTGCCGAAACCCTCGGTCGTGCTCTCCCTCACGGGCTACCCCGACCCGGGCCCGATGGCGATGGCCGACTGGGCCACGGCCTGGCGGATCAACTGGCTCTTCCTGACGATCGCGCTGCTCGCCATGGCCCTGTATGCCGTGGGCGTGCTTCGCCTGCGTGCCCGCGGCGACGCCTGGCCGTGGTGGCGGACGCTGTGCTGGATGGCCGGCTGGCTGATGTGGATCTACTTCACCTGCGGGGCACCGGAGATCTGGGGCCGGGTGCTGTTCTCGGTGCACATGGTGATGCACATGGGCGTCGCGATGATCATGCCGCTGCTGCTCGTGCCGGGGGCACCGATCACGCTCATGCTCCGGGCGTTGCCGGCCCGCCGAGACCGCACCTGGGGCCCCCGCGAACTGCTGCTCCAGGTCGTGCACTCACGCGCCATGGTCTGGCTGGCCAACCCGGTCGTCGCGGCCGTCCTCTTCTTCGCCTCGCTCGCCGCCTTCTACTGGACCGACCTGTTCACCCTGGCCCTGACCACACACACCGGGCACCTGCTGATGATGGGGCACTTCGTCCTCACCGGGTACCTGTTCGTCTGGGTGCTCGTCGGGGTCGACCCCGGGCCGCCGCGCTGGACCCCGCTCATGCTCCTGGTCATCCTCTTCGCGACGATCTCGTTCCATGCCTTCTTCGGGATCGCCCTGACCGACGCGCAGAGCCTGCTCGCGGCCGACTTCTTCACCCGGGTCAACCTGCCCTGGGGTCCGGATCCGCTCGCCGACCAGAAGACCGCCGGGATGATCGCCTGGGGCATCGGCGAGGCCCCCACGCTCATCCTCTCGATCATCGTGGCGGCCCAGTGGGTGCGCAAGGACCGGGTCGAGACCACCCGCAGCGACCGGCAGGCCGACCGGGACGGCGATGCCGAGCTCACGGCATACAACGCGTATCTGGCCGACCTGCGCGGCCGCGGCGAACAGCGATGAGAGGCTGCCCCTCATGACGACGTTCACGGTGGCGGCGATCCAGGTCGGGTACGGCGACGCGGAGTCACCGGCCGACCGCGTGGGCCGGGTGTCCGACCTGGTGCGCGCGGCGGTCGCCGGGGCCGTGCGACCCGACCTCGTCGTGCTCCCCGAGCTGTGGATGCCGGGTGGCTTCCACTACGAGGGCTGGGACCGCTGGGCCGAGCCGATCGACGGACCGTTCGTCGCAGCGATGTCCGCCCTCGCCCGGGAGTGCGGCGTGGTGCTGCATGCGGGCTCATTCGTCGAGCGCTTGCCCGAGGCGGGGGCGGAGGGCAAGTCGCTGGCCAACACCTCGGTGCTCATCGGTGCCGACGGGGAGGTCCTCGCGACCTACCGCAAGATCCACCGGTTCGGGTTCGCCGCGGGGGAGCCGGCGCTCATGGAGGCCGGCCGGGGCTGGGTGGTGCTGCCGGTCAAACTCGGGGACGGCGTCGTCAAGGTGGGGCTGGCGACCTGTTACGACCTGCGGTTCCCCGAGCTGTTCCGCCTGCTCGGCGACGCCGGCGCCGAGGTCGTCCTCGTGCCGGCGGCGTGGCCGATGCCCCGGGTCGGGCACTGGGAACTGCTCGGGCGGGCCCGGGCGGTCGAGAACCAGGTCGTCCTCGTCCAGGTCAACACCGCCGGCGCCCACGGGGGCGCCGTGATGGGTGGCCGAAGTCAGGTCGTCGCGGCGACCGGGGACGTGCTCGGCCACCTCGAGGGCCACGACGAGGAGACGCTGATGGTCACGATCGACACCGCCGTCACCGACGCGTACCGGGCGAGCTTCCCGGTCCTCGCCGACCGCCGCCTCTGATCGGCTCCGCCGCTCGGCTGATCAGAAGGCGGACTCCGGGACGTCCATGAGGGTGTTGTCGGTGGCCTCGGCGATGGCGCGCTCGGCGGACAGCCGCGGCAGGACGTTGCGGGCGAAGAACTGGGCGGCGGCGACCTTGCCGGTGTAGAAGTCCTTGTCCTTGCCCTCCGCGCCGTTGGCCAGCGCGGCCAGGGCCACGTCCGCCTGGCGCAGCAGCAGCCAGCCGACGACCAGGTCACCGGCGGCGAGCAGGAACCGGGAGGTGTTCTGGCCGACCTTGTAGAGGTTGGCCACGTCGCCGCCGGAGTTGGCGTCGGACTTCATCAGCTCGCCGACCATCGCGCCGAGGATGCCCTGGACGTCGTCGAGGCCCTGGGCGAGCAGCTCGCGGTCCTTGTCGATCGCCCCGCCGTGGGTGCCGAGGTCCTTGGCGAACTCCTGGATCTGGTTGGCCAGCACTCCCAGGCTCTCGGCCTGGTCCTTGATGATCTTGCGGAAGAAGAAGTCCATGCCCTGGATCGCGGTGGTGCCCTCGTAGAGGGTGTCGATCTTGGCGTCGCGGACGTACTGCTCGATCGGGTAGTCCTGCAGGAAGCCCGACCCGCCGAAGGTCTGCAGGGACTCGGTGCCCAGGAGCACCCAGGCCCGCTCCGACCCCAGGCCCTTGACGATCGGCAGGAGCAGGTCGTTGACCCGGCTCTCGAGCTCACCGGGCGTGCCCTTGGCGAGGTGCTCCTGACCGGAGGCCAGCTGGGCCATGTCGACGGCGTCCTGCTGGGTCGCGGTGTAGAGCACGAGCGCGCGCAGCCCCTCGGCATACGCCTTCTGCAGCATCAGCGAGCGCCGCACGTCGGGGTGGTGGGTGATCGTGACGCGCGGGGCGTTCTTGTCCGACGAGCGGGTGAGGTCGGGTCCCTGGACCCGGTTCTTGGCGTACTCGAGGGCGTTGAGGTAGCCCGTGGAAAGGGTGGCGATGGCCTTGGTGCCGACCAGCATCCGCGCGTTCTCGATGACCCGGAACATCTGGGCGATGCCGTCGTGGACCTCGCCGAGGAGGGTCCCGGTGGCGGCCGCCTCGCCGCCGAAGGTGAGCTCGCACGTGGTGGAGACCTTCAGGCCCATCTTCTTCTCGACGTTCGTCACGTAGACGCCGTTGCGCTCGCCGAGCTCACCGGTCTCGAGGTCGACGTGGTACTTCGGCAGGATGAAGAGCGAGAGGCCCTTGGTCCCGGCGCCCGCGCCCTCGGGGCGGGCCAGGACGAAGTGGACGATGTTGTCGACCATGTCCGACTCGGCGCTGGTGATGAACCGCTTGGTGCCGGTGATCGTCCAGGTGCCGTCGCCGTTGTCGACGGCCTTGGTGCGGCCGGCGCCGACGTCGGAGCCGGCGTCCGGCTCGGTCAACACCATCGTGCAGTGCCAGCCCTTCTCGACGATCCAGTGGGCGAGCTTCTTCTGCTCGTCGGTGCCCAGGATGTGGAGCAGCTTGGCGAAAGAGTAGGAGGCGGCGAACATCCCGATGGCGGGGTTCGCGCCGAGGACCATCTCGTTCATCGCCCACTTCAGCGAGGGCGGGGCGAGGGTGCCGCCGAGCTCGGCGGGGATGTCGATGTTCCAGAAGCCCGAGTCCCGGTAGGCCTGGTAGGAGGTGGCGAAGCTGGCCGGCATGGTGACGGACTGGCTCACCGGGTCGTAGACCGGTGGGTTGCGGTCGGAGTCGAGCAGGCTCTCGGCGAGCTCGGTCTCGGCGAGTCGGCTCATCTCGCGCAGCATCTCGCGGGCGGTGTCGCCGTCGACCTCGGCGTAGGGGCCCTGCCCGAGGATCTCGTCCCGGCCGAGGACCTCGAAGAGGTTGAACTCGATGTCCCGCAGGTTGCTCTTGTAGTGACCCATGACGGTCCCCTTCGACGTTTGGGCAGCGCATTGCTACTCACTGGTAACACATCGTGCTACCAGTGAGTAACAACCGCAAGACCCTTGGTATGCCGTGTGACCGCCGTTACGTCGACGCGCCGGGCCCGCGGACCGCCGCCCGGTGCGCCCGGTGCACCCGGCGCACCCTTCGGTCCCGGCGCACCCGGCGCACCCGGCATACCCGGCATACCCGGCGTGCTCCCGTTCGGCGGGCCCCGGTTCGGCATGCCACCCCCGGTTTGTCGGCCCCGTGTGGTTCGATCGGTCACATGGCTGGTGACCGGGCGGCGGTGCTCTCGCAGGCGCGGGCCGCGTTGGCCGATGGCCACGTGCTCGAGGCGGTGGGGTTGCTCGAGGACCGGCTGGCTCACGAGTCCGATCCCGACGCCCTCCGGCTGCTCGGCGAGGCCCGGCACCGACTCGGCGACCTCGGCGGTGCCGGCGCGGTGTGGTTCGCCACGAGCGCCAAGGGTCCGATCATCGACGAGGCGATCGAGGCCTGGCGCACCGAGTTCGACGACGACTTCGCCGCCATGTGGGACTCGCTGCCCGCCGGGGTGCGCCACGGTCCGCTCAACCCGCGACTGGCCGCCCTGCAGGCGCGGGCGCTGGAGGCCACCGGCCACGAGGTCGAGGCGACGGCGGACGAACCCGACGAGCCGGCACATCGGGATGAACGGGTCGAACGGACCGAACGCCCCCAGCCGGCGGTGTCACCGCGAGAGGCCCCCGTGGCCCCCCAACGGGACGTGCCCGAACCGCATACGCCTCCCCGCCCGCGTCCCTCGGCCTCCGCCGAGGTCGACGTCCCGACTCGACCGCAGGCCAAGGCGCCCGAGGAGGGTGGCTTCGATGCGGCCAAGGTCATCGCGTGGGTGCTCGCCGCGCTCTTCGTGCTCTGCGCCGTCGTCGGACTGATCACCATCCTCCAGTGGATCGTCCCGGGCAGCTGACCGCGCTGCGTCGGCACCTGCCCTGGATCGCGCTGCCGCTCGCGCCGGTCCAAGGGAGACGGGAACTGGGGCTGGTCGGGGCGGGGTGGATCGACGACCTTGGGGTGACAAATGGGGGCTGGGGGTGGCTCGGGCGGGGTGTGCCGACGAACTTGGGGTGACAAATGGGGGCTGGCGGTGGCTCGGGCGGGGTGTGCCGACGAACTTGGGGTCACAAATGGGGGCTGGCGCTGGTCGGGGCTGGGTGAACCGACGAACTTGGGGTGACAAATGGTCAGAGGCGGGACTCGGCGGCATCCGTGCCGCCGACGCGTTGGGCCAGCCACACGGGCAGGATCGAGGCGAGGACGAGGATCACCGCGACCACGTTGACCACGGGCGCCTGGTTGGGCCGGAACAGGTTGTTGTAGATCCAGATCGGCAGGGTGGGCGACCCGGGCCCGGCGGTGAATGTCGTGACGACGATCTCGTCGAAGGACAGGCCGAAGGCGAGCAGCGCCCCGGCGACGAGCGACGAGCGAACCAACGGGAAGGTGATCGTCCGGAACCTCGTCCAGGCATCGGCCCCGAGGTCGGCTGCGGCCAACTCCAGGCTCGTCCCGGTTCGGCGCAATCGGGCGGACACGTTGTTGAAGACGACGACGAGGCAGAAGGTCGCGTGCCCGACGACGATCGTGAAGATGCCCGCATTGATCCCGAAGACCGGGGAGAGGACGTTCGTGATCACCGACTGGAGCGCCAGACCGGTGACGATGCCGGGCAGGGCGATCGGGAGGATGACAAGGATGTTGATCGCCGTCTTCCCGAAGAAGTCGTAGCGCGAGAGCGCCAGCGCGAGCAGGGTGCCCAGGACGAGGGCGATGGCCGTCGCGCCGACCCCGGCCTTGACCGAGGTCAGCAGGGCCTCACGCGGGCCATCGGCCGTCAGGGCCCGCGCCCACCAGCGGGTCGTGAAGCCCGGGGGCGGCCACCCGAAGGTCTGGTCCTTGTTGAACGAGTTGATCCCGACGACGAACAGCGGGACGTAGACGAAGGCCAGCACGAGGCCGGCGAAGGCCCAGAGGCCGCCGCGGGACATCCTGCCCAGTCGCATCGCTCGTGCTCCGTCCGTGTGGTGTGAGGGGGTGGGGTCAGGGAGTTGAGGTCAGGGGTGGTGTCGGGGGGTTGTGGTCAGGGGTGGCGTCGGGGGTGGGGATCACAGGTTGTCGAGCGCGCCGGTCCGGCGCACCGACAGCAGGTAGACGACCATGATGAGCACCGAGACGGTGCCCAGGGCCGCCGCGAAGGGCAGGTCGAGGGTGTTGTTCTGCAGCACCGCCGTGCCCAGCATCTGCAGCTTGCCGCCGACGATCGAGACGGCGATGTAATCCCCGAGCGAGAGCGAGAAGGTGAAGATGGTCCCGGCCGCGATCGAGGGCTTCAGCGCCGGCAGGACGATCCGCCGCAGCGTCGTCCACGACGAGGCCCCGAGATCCTGCGAGGCCTCGAGGTGGGTTTCGGGGAGCCTTTCGAACCCGGCATACACCGGCAGGATCATGTAGGGGAGCCACAGGTAGGTCAGGGTGAGCACCACCGCGGCGAACCCGAAGCCGGTGCTCGCCCCGAAGGTCGAGGCGAGCACCCCGTTCGGCTGGAGCATGGTCCGCCAGGCATAGGCCTTGACGAGATAGCTCGCCCACAGCGGCACGAGCACGAGCGCCAGTGCGACAGAACGGAATCGGGGCGGCACCACCCGCGCCATGAACAGCGCGAAGGGCACCGCGATGGCGATGCACACCACCGTGACGAGTCCGGCGATGAGCAGCGTGCGTCCGATGATCCCGGCATACGTCGAGGAGAACAGCGCCTGGAAGTTCTTCAGGCTGAACCCGGGGATGACCTCGTTGGTGAACGAGTCGACCGTGAAGAACGCCGTGGCGAAGATCGCCGCGAGCGCACCGAGGTACGCGACGACGAGCCAGAGCATCGGTGCGGCGAGCAGTCGCCACGGCGTCTTCCGGATCATGGGTTCGGGATGTGCCTCAGCTGTTGCGGATGTCGGTCCAGGCCTTGGTCCACGTCGCGTAGTCGGTGCACTTGGCGTCCGTGCGGCCGTCGAGGCACTCGGCGATCGGCGTGGTCCAGAAGGCGATCTGGTCGTAGAACGCCTGGTCGGTCGTGTGGTAGGTCGTGCAGTGGGTCTTGTCCTCGATGAGGTCGCACGCCTTGGGGTTGGCCGGCGACTCACCGAAGTAGGCGGCGACGGCGGCCTGCGCCTTGGGCGAGGCCATCCAGTCCATCCACTTGTAGGCGCAGGTCGGGACCTTGGTCTTGCTCGAGACCATCCACGTGTCGGACCAGCCGGTCGCGCCCTCCTTGGGCAGGATCGCCTTGATCGTCGCGCCCTCGGCCTCGGCCAGGCTCGCGATCACCTGCCAGGTCGTGCCGATCGTCGTCGAGCCGTTCTTGAAGGCCTGGATCTCCTTGAGGTAGTCGCTCCAGTACTCCCCGACGTTGGCCTTCTGCGCCTTGAGCAGGTCGACCGCGGCCTGGAGCTGCTTGGCGTCGAGCGCGTAGGGGTCCTTGATGCCGAGGTCGGGCTTGGTCGCCTTGAGGTAGAGGGCGGCGTCGGCGATGTAGATCGGGCTGTCGTAGGCCGTGACCTTGCCCTTGTCGGCTGCGCCGGCCTTGTCGAAGACCGCGCCCCAGCTGTCCGGGGCGGGGTTGACGGTCTTGGTGTTGTACATGAGCAGGTTGGCGCCCCAGCCGTGCGGGATGCCGTACATCTGCCCGTTGACCGAGTTCCACGGCTTGTCCTTGAGCGAGGACCAGATGTCGGCGTAGGCCGGGACGAGGCTGGTGTTGACCGGGGACACGTCGCCGGCGGCGATCAGGCGCAGGGTCGCGTCACCCGAGGCGGAGACCACGTCGTACTGGCCGGTCCGCATGAGCTGCACGGCCTCGTCGGAGGTGCCGAAGGTCTTCACCGTCGCGGTGCAGCCGGACTCCTTCTCGAAGGGGGTCACCCAGTCGACCGCCGGGTCGTTGCTGCCGTCCTCGGCGTAGCCCGGCCAGGCGAGGATGCTGATGCTGCCCTCGGGGGTGCCGAGCTTGTCGAGGGCCTTGAGGTCGGGGACCTTCATGCCGGACTGGCCGCCGGACGTCGTGCTGCTGCCCGAGCCGCAGCCGGCCAGGGCCAGCGCCGCGGCGGCGGCGAGGATGCCGGCCCGTCGGACGCCGCGGGTGGTGGTGGTCGACTTCACGGTGTGTTCTCCTCCGTTGTGCGTGCGCCGGGCGGGCTGCCCGGCGCTGTGGCGAATGTCGTTGCTGGTCAAGGGATTTCGATGACGCTCTCGGGGTGCCAGGCCAACTCGACCCGTGAGCCCCGGTCGAAGCCGGCCCCGCTGAGCGCCATGTCGTGGTCGTTCTGGGTGACCGCGGTGAGCCGTGCGCCGGCGTCGAGATCGACGACGTAGCGGGTGACCGGGCCGGCATACACGACCTCGGCCAGGGTGCCGGGCGCGGTCGCGAGGCCGGTCGCGATCGGCGAGCCCACGGCATACACGCTCAGCTTTTCGGGGCGGATCGAGACGTCGGTATGCCGGCCGGCCACGGTCGCGGCGGCCGTGCCGGTGAGCAGGTTGGAGGTGCCGACGAAGCCGGCGACGAAGCTGCTCGCCGGGTGTTCGTAGACCTCGCGCGCCGTGCCGACCTGCTCGATCCGGCCGGCGTTGAAGACGGCGATCCGGTCGCTGAGGGTGAGGGCCTCCTCCTGGTCGTGGGTGACGAAGAGGAAGGTGATGCCGGCCTCGCGCTGGATCGCCTTGAGCTCGATCTGCATCTGCTCGCGCAGTTTGAGGTCGAGGGCGCCGAGGGGTTCGTCGAGGAGGAGCACCTGCGGCTTGTTGACCAGGGCCCGGGCGAGGGCGACGCGTTGGCGCTGGCCGCCGGAGAGTTGGCTCGGTCGTCGGGTGCCGTGGTCGCCGAGTCGCACCTGGTCGAGGGCCTCGTGGGCCCGAGCGCGGGCCTCGGCGGCGGGCACCTTCTTGACGCGCAGTCCGTACTCGACGTTCTCCTGGACGGTCATGTGCGGGAAGAGCGCATAGTCCTGGAAGACGGTGTTGACGTCGCGCCGGTTGGGCGTGATGGCGGTGACGTCCACGCCGCCGAGCTCGATCCGGCCGCGGGTGGGGGGTTCGAAGCCGGCGATCATCCGCAGCACGGTCGTCTTGCCGGATCCGCTCGGGCCGAGCATCGAGAAGAACTCGCCGGCGCCGATGTCGAGGGTCGCGTCGTCGACGGCGACGACCGGCGGCGTGCCCGCGAACTCCTTGCGCAGCCCGATCAGCCGGATCGCCGGGGTGTCCGTGGGGGTTGGCGCGTTCATCTCTCCCTCGACGACAGTGGTGAGCGGGGCGGGCGTCCTCGCCCTCGGAAGTGAAAACATATGACGCCATAGATTTTCTGACAAGGGTTCGGGCACAATCCGAGGTCACGGGTTGGTGTCGGCGGTGACGAGGGGAGGTGCGTGCGGTGGACGAGGGCGCGGGGGGTTCCTACGCCCTCGGGTCGTATGCCGCGGTCTTCGCGCCGGTCGCCGGCGCGCGACGCTCGGAAGCGGTGGCCCGGCGGCTGCGGGACTCGATCACCCTGGGCCTGCTGCCCGACGCCAGTCCGCTGCCGGCCGAGGCCGACCTCGCCGATCGGTTCGGGGTGGCGACGACGACCGTGCGGGAGGCGCTGGCCGAGCTGCGCGGCGAGGGCCTGATCCGGACCCGACGCGGGCGCGGCGGCGGGTCGTTCATCCGGGCCCCCCGGGACGGGGGCCGGGCCGCCCTGCTCGGGCTGCTCGCCGAGACCGGTCTGGGCGAGTTGCGCGACGCGATGGACCACTACGCCGCGATCAGCGGCACCTGTGCGCGGTTGGCCGCCCTGCGCGCGGACCCCTCCGACGTGGCCCGGTTGCGTCGGCGGACGGAGCCACCGGGGGCCGGGTCGGGGGCGAGTCCGCTGCGGGTCGAGGGACGGTTTCACCTCGATCTGGCGGCCAGTGCCCAGTCGGCCCGGCTGACCCGCGAGGAGATGAAGCTGCAGGGCGAGGTCGGCCCGGTGCTGTGGCTGGCCCATGCGCTGCGCGGGTCGGCCGCGGTGGCCGGTGCCCGGCATACGGCGATCATCGACGCGATCGAGCGGGGTGAGGCCGAGGCGGCCCGGGTCGAGGCGGAGGCCCACGTCGCCGAACTCTTCGGGGCGGTCCGGGAGTTGCACCACGAGGCGAGGAGGCGGGCATGAACGGCGCTCGACGGATCGCGGGTCGGCTCGACGACCTGGCGGGTGAGTTGTGGGCGGAGATCGACGGGCTCGCGGGGCTCGTCGAGGAGGCGCTGGCCGCGGGTCCGGCCCGTCGGGCCGATCTGGCGATCGAGGAGCACAGTCGGGCCTTGATCGCCGGTGGTGGTGGGCGGGTGGCCGGGGCGGGGTTCGTGGCGGCGCCGGGCGTCCTCGCGGACGCGCCCTACTGGCTCGAGTGGTGGCAGGTCGACACCCGGGACGGCTCCGAGGGGTGCCGCCGGCTGGCCGCGGAGACCGACCCGAACGCCATCGGCTTTCGCGACTACACCGAATTGCCGTGGTATGCCGGGCCGCTCGCCTCGGGCGCCCGGCACGTGACGGGGCCGTATGTCGACTACGTGTGCACCGACCAGCACACCCTGACCTTCACTCGGCCGGTGGCCCGCGACGGCGAGTTCGCCGGGGTGGTCGGCGCCGATGTCCTCGTCGCCTGGGTCGATCGGGAACTGGCCGGCGAGTTGGTGGCCTGCGCTGCGCCGTGCGTGGTGATCAATGCGGCGGGGCGGGTGGTCGTGGCCTCGGGATCGGACTGGGTGGTCGGTGATCTGGTGCGGGGACTGCCCCTGGGGGCCTGGTTCGGGGGCTCAGGTGGCGGGGTGACGGGGGCTCCGCAGCCGTGGGTGTTCCATCCGTGTCAGCAGCTACCGCTCGGGGTGATCGAGGGAAACGCGGGGCGGTAAGTCTGCGGGGCCCGGTTTCGGAAGCCGAAGGGTCCAGGCGGGGTCTGTGTCCGTCTACTGGGGAAGACGGCGCTCGAGCAGGTTCGCCTTGTCCCCGTCGCCGATGACCTTGTGGCGGAGCTTCTGGTCTTTGTCGCAGAGTGCGTCAACCTCTCGCTCCAAGGCTGCTCGCAGTTTCATGAGCAAGGCGACGTACTCGTTCGGCTCGCGGACCACTCGGCTCAGGTAGCCAAGGCAGGCGAGCAGCATTGCGTCCAGTTCCGGTGTCTCCACGGTGCGACCCGAGAGCCCGTCCCGCACGACGTTGATCCGTTCCCTGAGGTTCAAGATCGATCGGGTGCAATGGTCTCGGTCGACTGCGTCCCGTTCAGAACCTCCGCGACCTCCGATCTGATTCGGTCGCAATGCCCTGGTCCAGTGCAACCGGTCGATGAGGGACTGCAGCAGTCGACGGTCTCGCTGTCGATCCGATCGGGAGTTCGCGATGTACGCAGCCAAGACGGCTAGGCCAGCACCGACGAATGTCCCGACGAGGTTGGCCGCTGCGTTGCTGAGGAATCCGTCCACAATCGGACGCTAACAGCCTCTCTGCTCCGAGCGCTCCTCCTCGGCGAGGAGGGCCTCCACCTCCGCTCGCCTGTCGTAGGTAGCGCTCGTCGGGTCCATTGATCAGCGCACCGCCTCGTGTCGGAACTCGTCGTAGGTGCCGGCGAGATAGCGGACGAGGGAAGCCTGGAAGCCGGGGTTGGAGAAGAACAACTCAAAGAGCACCCCGTTCTTGTCGTTGCGGTCGATCAGCAGGTCCTTCACCCTCTGTTCGAGCACCATCTCGAACTGGCTGCGGTCGTTGTTGAGGGCGACCTCGCGCATGTCGTCGTCCTCCTTGACGACGACCCACTGCTGGTCGACCCAAACTTTGTCGGCCTCCCCGAGATTGGCGCCGTACTTGTCGTTCATCGCGGCGATCAGCGCGGACAACTTGTCCAGCCCGGGCTCGGCGACAGCACCCTTGCCCTCGCCGGGCAGCGCGACCCCGGGCTCATCCGATCCCGCGAGCTCGATCGCGGCCTCGGAGGTGACCGCGATCCGCAGGTGGGTCAACTGCACCGACTTGGAGATCTGCGGCATCGGGCTGTTCTCACCCGCCGGCAGCTCCAGCAGCAGCAAGCGGCCGTAGAGGAACAGCCGCTCCCAGTCGGTGTCCGCCCACGGCATGACCTGAGCCACGAACGCATAGGCCCGGCAGAAGTGCTCCAGCGTCCGCCGGAACTGCTCCGCCTTCTCCTCATCCAACCCGGCGAACCGTCCGACGGCCGGCTCGAGATTGGCGTAGAGCACCGACTGCTGCGCCGGGTCCTCCGACAGCAGCGCCGCGACGGCTGCCTCCATCTCGAGCATCGACAGCACGCCGGCCGCCATGAGGTCGTGCTCCATCGTGGCCAGCACGTTGGGCTCGGTCGGGGCCGAGAACGTCTCCTCGTAGAACGGCTCGAACGCTTCCTTGATCTCCTCGGCCGTGTTGGCGAAGTCCAGGACGAACGTGTCCGACTTCCCCGGGTGGATGCGGTTTAGCCGAGACAGCGTCTGCACGGCCGCGAGCCCGGAGAGCTTCTTGTCGACATACATCGTGTGCAGCAGCGGCTCGTCGAACCCGGTCTGGTACTTCTCCGCCACCACGAGCACCTGGTACTCCGACCCGTGGAACCTCTTGGGCAACTGGCCCTCGGAGAACCCGTTGATGCTCGCCTCGGTCACCGGCGGCGACTCGGGCGCGTCCGGGTCGACCAGCGAGCCGGAGAACGCCACCAAGGTCCGCAGCGGCCGCTCGCCCCGGTCATACCCCTTCTTCGCGATGTATGCCGCCAACGCCGCCTGCGTCCGCACGGCATGCAGCCGCGACCGCGTGACGACCATCGCCTTGGCCTGGCCGTCGATCTTTCCTGCCGTCTTCTGCCGGAAGTGCTCGATGATCACCTCCGCCTTGGCCTCCAAGGCATACGGGTGCAGCGAGGCGAACCGGGCCAGCGCCGCCCGGCCCTTGCCCGTCTCCAGCTCCGGGTCGTTGCGCGGATGGGCATTCGCGAGCTTGTAGTACACGGCATACGTCGTGTAGTTCGAGAGCACGTCGAGGATGAACCCCTCGGCGATGGCCTGCCGCATCGAGTACGTGTGGAACGGGTGCTGGTGCCCGTCCGGACCGACCTGCCCGAACGTGTCGAGCGTCTTGGGCTTGGGCGTGGCGGTGAAGGCGAAGAACGACAGGTTCTTCTGCTTGCCCCGGTGTCGCGCACTCTCCAGCAGGGCGTCGTCGGCGGACTCCACCGATTCTTCGTATGCCGTCCGCTCGGCTTCCTCGGCCGCCTCCAGGCTCGCGTCGCCTCCCGAGCCGAGGACCTTCTTGAGTTTGGCGACCGAGTCGCCACTGGACGAGGAGTGCGCCTCGTCGACAATGACCGCGAATCGTCTCCCAACGACCTCTTTCGAGTCACCTTCTGCTGCAGCCTTTTCCGCGAGCTCGGCGACGACGGGGAACTTCTGCAGGGTCGTGATGATGACGCGCGCTGCGTGCCCCTCGAGCGCCTCCTTGAGCTGCGCCGAGTTCTCGTCGATCCGCACGATCGTCCCCGGCGTGTGCTCGAGCCCGGCCACCGTGTCCTGCAACTGGCGATCGAGAACCTTGCGGTCCGTGATGACGACGACCTTGTCGAAGATCGGGGCATCATCGGGCCCGTGCAGCCGTGAGAGCGCGTGCGCCGTCCACGCGATCGTGTTCGACTTGCCCGACCCGGCCGAGTGCTGGACGAGCCGATCCACGCCCGCGCCGTCCCGATACGTCGCGTCCAGGATCGAGCGCACCGCGTGCCACTGATGGAACCGCGGGAAGAGGATCCGGTCGTCCTCGACGTGGATGAACGAACCCAGCAGGTCCAGCCAGGCATCGCGCTGCCAGACCTGCTCCCACAGGTATGCCGTCTGGTAGCCACCAGGGATCGGCGGGTTGCCAGCCGTCCCTCTGTGGCCGGCCCCACCGCTGCCCTGGTCGAACGGTAGGAAGACCGTTGTGTCGCGGGCCAGCCGGGTCGTCATCGCCACCCGGTGCGGGTCGACCGCGAAGTGGACCAGCGTGCGGGCCCGGAAGATCAGGTCGCTCGGGTTGCGGTCCCTCCGGTACTGCGTCATCGCGTGCTCGATGTTCTGGTGGGTCAGCGGGTTCTTCAGTTCGGCCGTCGCCACCGGGATCCCGTTGACCACCAAGGTCATGTCGAGCGAGTCGGCCGGGTTGCACTCCGAGTGGTGCAGCTGCCGCACCACCCGGAGTCGGTTCGCGGCATACCGCTGCGTTTGCTCCGCGTTGAGGCCGCTGGCCGGCTTGAAGTAGCACAGTCGCACGCTCACGCCCGAGTCCTTGACCGGCGACCGCAGGACGCTGATCGTGTCCCGATGGTTGAGCGCGTCGACGACGACCTTGAGGAACTTCTCCCGCGCCGTCGCGTCGCCACCGTGGCGGGTGACCAACTGGGCCCACGCCTTCGGTTGCGACGTCTCGACGAAGGCGATGACCTCCTCGCCGAAGATGCCGTTTGTGCGGTCGTATGCCGTGGGCGCCAGTGAGCGCCAACCGTGCTCGAGCAGGTGCGCCTCGATATTGGCCTCGAACGCCGACTCGTGGGTGATGGCCATGGCGGGCAACCTACCTTCCCCGCCGCAGGCGGCGTGGTCGAAGGATGAGCCTTGGAGGTTGGCTAGCACCACCGGGGGCGTGGTTCAGCCCGAGTGGTGGTCCGGCGCCAGCAGAATGTGCAGGACGTCAGGGGCGTGATAGCGACGGCCGTAGCTGCGATGGCCGTACTCAGCGAGCACCCCGAGGTCGACCAGGTTGTCGACGAGCTTCTTGGCGCCCGGCCGCTGCAGGCCCAGTTCTTCCGCGACCTGTCGGACGGTGAAGGTGGGTCGAGCCACCGCGAAGTCGACAAGCAGTCGAGCGTTGGCAGTGCGCAGGCGCGAGGTGCGGACTCTCTCCTTGAGAGCATCTTGGACGTGGGTGAGTGCCGCCATCCGAGCGCGGGCGCCATGGGCCGAGGCAGCGAGACCCTCGGCGAACATCTCCACCCAGGTGGACCAGTCACCGGATGTCGAGACCCCGAGCAGGGCGTCGTAGTAGCGCTGGCGTCGCGATTCGAACCAGGGTGAGACGGTGATGGAGGGCTCGGTGAGCACCCCGAGGCGGTGCAACTGCAACACGACCAGGAGTCGCCCGATCCGGCCGTTGCCGTCGTGGAAGGGGTGCAGGGCCTCAAAGGTGTAGTGCGTCATCGCGGCCGCAACGACCGGGTCGTAGGAGGAGCCATGATCGGTCTGTGCCCAGCGGAGGAGGTCGCCCAGCCGCATCCGAAGGTCGTCACCGGGTGGCGGCGGCACGTAGCGGGCAGCCTTGATGGGCAGTGCGTTGGAGTCCGCGTCCTCGCGTCGCCCGACGACGACCTGGATCGGGCGCACCCCGTGGAAGTCACGCTCGCCCTTCGTGCCCAGCATGAGGAGACGGTGGAGCTCTTCGAAGGCGCTCACCGACCACGGTCGACCGTCTTCACTCCATTCGAAAGCGAGTTCGGCCACGGTGACGTAGTTGAGAACCTCGATCATGGATGTTGACGTGGCCTCCGTGGGCTCGACGCCAAGCACGTCCATGAGCGGCTCGTAGGTTCCCTCTAGTGCGGAGGTGGCCTGGGCCTCGAGTCGCAGGGACGCGTGGCGAAAGAGTCGCGGGTTCGGGAGTCTTGCCGCGGTGGAGTCGAGTGCCGCGAGGGCTGCCCGTGCTTCGGCGACTGCGCGGTATGCCGCCTGGCTCAGCTCCGGGCTGGTGTCGCCGAGGGGGTCCGGCACGAAGGCGTGATGGGTCCACTCGCGGCCGTGGTCTGACCCGCTGATGGGCACCAGGTGTCCAGTTGGACTGTTCTGGAACTGTTCGATGAGCACATAGACACACTACGGGCTATTGTGGAAACTTTCACGCGCGTAAGTGTTCCACAGCGGCTATCGGGGGATGGGAGTGTCAGCCGTTGCCGAGCAGATGCGCCTCGAACGTCGACTCGTGTGTGATCGCCATGAGCGCGAACCTACTGCTCCAGCGCCACCATGTCCTCGCGGCCGACGGCAAGGTGCAGTGCTTCCTCACTGCACCACCGAAGAGTACAGTGTGAACACTGACTTGGAGAGTGAGGGCGACAGAAATGGCTAGTGAGGAACAGCAGCCATCACTCTTTGCGGCGCCTGACGATGTCGCCGCGCTGGTGGCCCGACTCCGCGAGTTCGGTTGCGACGACGAGAACACCGAAGTCAAAGCGTGTGCCGGGGGTCTGGGCAAGAGCGTATGGGACTCGGTGAGTGCCTTCGCGAACACCAACGGTGGACACCTACTTCTCGGGCTTGAGGAGACGTCCGGCTTCCTCCCAGCCAGTGGCTTTGATTCCCAGCGTGTTATCGACCAGCTCGTGACAGGCCTCGGCGACGGTGGTCAGCCCTCCGTGCTTGAAAACGTCCCCACCTACGACGTGAGGCGCAGCTCTGTTGACGGGAGCCCAGTCGTCTTGGTCAAGATCGACGAGAACGCGCCGGGTCAGAAACCGTGCTTCGTGAAGGCCAAGGGGGTGGCCGGTGGTGCATTCAAGCGGAAGGCTGACAAGGACATCCGGCTCAGTCCAACGGAGATCTTCGAGTTCCAGCACACTCTGGAGGTCAACCCGGTCGAGCGCCGTGTCGCACAGGGCGCCGGGCTGGAGGATCTGGACCGAGAGGTCATCGATCGCCTCCTTGCACGGAAGACTGCATCGAAAGCGTTGCGCGGCGCGACGGAGATCCCACAGCAGCTGGCACGACTGAACATCACGAATGGTCAGGGTCAGGTCCTGTTGAGTGGCTTGTTGGCCACGGGAATGTATCCGCAACAGTTCTTTCCCCGCCTGTTCGTCGATGTCGCGGTGCACCCTGGGGTCGAGAAGTCCGAACCGGGATCGTCCGCCCGCTTCCTCGACCGTGTCCGCTGCGAGGGGAACGTGGTCGACATGATCGACGAGGCGGTTGGCGTGATCGCCCGCAACCTTCGAAGCTACTCAACCGTGGAGGGCGTGGCCCGCCGCGAGGAGCTGGAAATACCGCGTGAGGTCCTGCGCGAGGCGGTCGCCAACGCACTCGTGCACCGCCAGTATCACGACCTCTTTTGTGGTGAGCCCGTCACCGTCGACGTCTACCCGGACCGAGTCGTGGTGGCCAACCCCGGTGGCTTGTGGGGTGGTAAGACGGTGGACAACCTCGCGGACGGCACCTCGCGATGTCGCAATCAAGCTCTCATCCAGCTGCTCGTGGACCTTCCTGGGGCGGACGCGACGTTCCGAGTGGAGGGGCAAGGAGGGGGCGTTCCACTCATGATCAACGAGATGAGGGCGCGCGCCCTCAGTGTGCCGATCTTTCGCGTTGACCCCGACAGGGTCAGCGTCACGCTGAGGCGACAGGGCGCAGAGATTCCTGCTCTCCGAAGCTGGCTTCGGTCGATCGCACGTCGCGACCTTTCGCCGCAGGAGGACGCAGCTCTCTTGCTCGCACGGCGCTTCGGTTCGGTGGATGTGACGTTGCTTCGTTCGGAGATGCGACTGGACTCCGACGACGGCCGACGTCTTCTCGACGCGCTTGAGCGGGAGGGATTGCTCCAGCACATCAGTCAGGAGCAATATGCGCTTACCGAAGAGACTGAGTCCCTGACGCCCGCGGAGCGCGAGGTCTATGCGCTTCTCTCTGAGCAGCCTCTCAGCATCCAAGCGCTCAGCGAGCTCACCGCCAAGAGTCCCGGTGCGCTTCGACCCCTGCTTCGGCGTCTGGTCGCCAAAGGCCTTGCCGAGCCGACGGCTGGCGTACAGAGTCGTCAGCGCCGCTACCTCAGGGCGAGGCGATAGGGATAGGCGCGACCGGCGAAGTGTGGACCACAAAGTGATCCATACGGATCGAATCTGATCCAATCGCTGAACTACGACGGTATGCCGTTCCCAGCAGTCGTCACGTCGAGCTCGCCCGTCACCGCCGCCGTGATCAACGCCTGCTTGTACTCCTGTAGCCGCAGTGTCTGCGCGTCCACGGCTTCTCGTGCTCCGATGGACGCGGCTTCGAGTTCCTCGATCTGCGTCAAGAGTCCGGCCAACTCTTCGCGGAGTGGGAGCGCCAGCCTGACGTTTCGAAGGATGTCTTGGCTGAGGTTTGGCTGGCCGGCTCCGTTCGCGAGCTCGACGATGTCGGCCTTGTGGGCGCGGAACCAGTGAAAGGCCCACTGAAGGAACTCACGCTCGCCGTGCTGGAGGACGCAGCACGCTTGATTGACGCAAGCGTCAGTTTCCAGGAGACCGACCCGTCCCTTGGTTGCGCCTTGGCCGTACATCGCGATGACAAGCGAGCCCTTGGGGTATCTAACAAGCGTTGAGAACTCGGCCAGTGCAGCCTCGGTCAGGGTTCGGGCGGTCACCGTGATTGGCCCGTCCCTGACGTCACCAGTGTTCACCCAGGGCACCTGACCGTCGTAGTACTCGGGGTCATTTGACGGTGGGGTGCTTCCGCTGCCGGTGCGAAAGACGTGAGCAACTCGAGGGCGAGTCCAGTCGTCGGATGCTTCCACGCCCTCAGTTACGCGGCGGAGCCAGGCGAGCTTGGTGGACTCGAGGAGAGCGGCCTGATGGCGGCGGGCGGTGATGATCTGGTCGATGCGGGCGACGCGGTCGTCGAGGAAGTCCGCGATCCGCCGTTGCTGGTCCATCTCGGGCCTATGCACGGACGTCTGCAGCCAGTGCTCGGTGTCGAGGTTCTGGATCCCAGTTGTCTGTTTGATGCACTTGAGGGTCGTACCCGACGAGTAGAGCGACTGGAGCAAATACACCAAGAAGCGCGGATCGACACACTCCGCGGGCCGAACTCGCGCCGCGAAATTGGATGTGACCGCCGAAATATCTGATTCAAACATCACTGCCCGACCAACGGGGGCCAGTTCGCCGCCCCCGGACTTCTCAAGCACGATGTCACCGCGTCGGAGGGCTAGTCGCCTCAAGGTGGCGGCGTCGATTGACCGGGTAGGAGCGCGCCTCAAGTCGACTCGGAGTTTTGGGAAGTCGAAGTCGGCGGCCCGCACGCAGGCCACGTCCACATCACCCTGCCCGGCCTCAGACCCCCAAGTGCCGTTGTCAACGCTGGCAATGAGCCGACGCAGCGGAAGAGTCATCACAGCCCAAGTCCGCTCATCCAGGACTGAATCTGGGTCTCGAGGTCCTTGATCTCCTGGGCGATCTCCTCGACAGGACGCGGCAGCGTGTAGACGTAGAACTGGCGGGTGAAGGGGATCTCGAACCCCACCTTGGTCTTCGTGTGGTCGATCCAGGCGTCCGGCACGTAGGGGCGGATCTCGTTTTCCAGGTGCACTCCCGCCGTCTCGATCAGTGCCTTCTCGCGCTCCTGTTCGCCGAGGGCAAACCAGGCGGCGGGCAACAGCACGTTCTCCTGGTCGCGCAGGTCGGGGTCCGGCTCGGCCTTCCCGCCGCGCGCCTGGACGATGGGCGCCTCGGGGTCGGCGACCGCGCACGCCTTCGCAAAGGCCTTCTTCTGGGCCAACGTCAGACCCGCAACCTGCGCGAGCAGCGCCTTCTCGGTCTCGAAGCGCTGACCGAGGAGACCGGCATATGCGGCATACGGGTCGTCGGCGACCGCCTCGGGGGTGACCTCCCAGCGGCGGCGCAGCGGGCGTTCGACGGTGATCCGCTGGAAGCCGAAGGTCTCGTTGGTGAGCACCTTCACCCGGGGGTCGTCGGCATACTCGTCGCGCGCCCCGCCATACAGGCGGGCGACTTCGTCGATCGCAGCCGGTGAGAGCTCCTTGCGCTTGTCCCCCAAGGACTTGCGCATCTTGGTGCCGAGCTCGCGGGCGTCGATGAGCTTGACGGTGCCGCGGTCCTCGGCGGCCTTGTCGTTGGTGAGGATCCACACGTAGGTGGAGATGCCGGTGTTGTAGAACATCTGGTCGGGCAGGGCGACGATGCCCTCGAGCCAGTCGTTCTCGAGGATCCAGCGGCGGATCTCCGACTCGCCCGAGCCGGCCTGCCCGGAAAACAGCGGCGACCCGGAGAGCACGATGCCGACGCGCGAGCCGGCCGGTCTCATGTGCGAGAGCATGTGCTGCAGGAAGAGGAACGACCCATCGGAGACCCGGGGCAGGCCGGCGCCGAACCGGCCCTGGAAGCCGAGCTTGGTGTGCTCGTCCCTGATCGGGCCGGCATACGCCTTCCAGTCCACGCCGTAGGGCGGGTTGGCCAGGATGTAGTCGAACCGCTCGGTCGGGAACGCGTCGGCCGTCAGGCTGTTGCCGTTGCGCATCCGCTCGGGTCCGGTGTCCTGCATCATCAGGTCGGACTGGGCGATCGCCCACGTCTCGTCGTTGAGCTCCTGACCGAAGACCTCGACGATCGCGGCGGGGTTGAGCTCCTTGATGTGGTGCAGGGCGGTCATCAGCATGCCCCCAGTGCCGGCGGCCGGGTCGTAGATGGTGCGAACCGGCTTGGGGTTGTCGGTGAGCTCCCGGGCAGCCTGGCCCGAGATGAGCAGGTTGACCATGAGGCTGATCACCTCGCGCGGGGTGTAGTGCTCACCCGCCGTCTCGTTGCTCATCTCGGAGAACTTCCGCAGCAACTCCTCGAAGATGTAGCCCATCGCCTCGTTGCTCACGACCGAGGGGCGCAGGTCGAGGTCGGCAAAGTCGGCGACGACGGCATACAGGATCCCGGCGCGGTCGAGCCGCTCGATCTTGGGGTCGACGTCGTAGGCCTCCATGACGGCATACGCCTCGGGCGACAGTTTGCCGATGTACGCGCGCAAGTTGTCGGCGAGGGTCTTGTCGTCACTGAGCAGGGTGGCGAAGGTGAGCGGCGAGGTGTTGTAGAAGCGGTGCCCGGCCTTCCGCTTCAGCAGCTCGCCCTGGCCCTCGCCGATCGTGGGCATGCCCTTGGCCGCGTCAAGGACGGCCTCCTTGGTCGGCGCGAGGACGGCGTCCATCCGGCGCAGCACGAGCAGCGGGAGCATGACCGAGCCGTACTCGTGCTGCTTGAAGGTGCCCCGAAGCTTGTCGGCGACCTTCCAGACGAACGCGACCTTGTCCTGAAACCCCTGGGGCGTCATGCCTCTCCTCTGCGCGACTCATCACTGGGCCCCAAACCTAGTGGGCGACGCAGGGGGACCCTCGACGGGCCGGAGGGAGATTGGAGCCGGTGACGGGAATCGAACCCGCGTGTCCAGCTTGGGAAGCTGGCGCTCTACCATTGAGCTACACCGGCGCGGCTCCACGGCAGACCAGGTATGCCGCGTGCAGCCCCGGAATTCTAACCCAGGCCAGCGCGTGGCCAACGCCCGCCCCCGGGCAGCGGCTAGCCTGACGGGCGTGCTCCTCTCCGACCGCGACATCCGTGCCGAGATCGCTGCCCAGCGCGTCGTCCTCGACCCGTGGGACCCGGCGATGGTCCAGCCGAGCAGCGTCGACGTGCGGCTCGACAAGTACTTCCGGCTGTTCGACAACCACAAGTACCCGGTCATCGACCCGGCCCAGGACCAGCCCGACCTGACCCGCCTGGTCGAGGTCGAGCCGACGGAGGGGTTCGTCCTGCACCCGGGCGAGTTCGTGCTCGGCAGCACCCTGGAGACGGTGACCCTGCCCGACGACCTCGCCGCCCGCGTAGAGGGCAAGTCCTCGCTGGGTCGCCTCGGCCTGCTGACCCACGCGACCGCGGGGTTCGTCGACCCCGGCTTCTCCGGCCACGTCACCCTCGAGCTCTCGAACGTCGCGACCTTGCCGATCATGCTCTGGCCGGGTATGAAGATCGGCCAGCTCTGCTTCATCCGCCTCTCCTCGCCGGCCGAGAACCCCTACGGCTCGGCGACCTACGGCTCGCACTACCAGGGCCAGCGCGGGCCGACGGCCAGCCGCAGCCACGCCAACTTCCACCGCACCGAGGTCTGACCCGGCGTGCGGGACCCCGATCCCACCGTGACGAACACGCCTGCGCCGGAACCGAGCTCGTCAGCTCCCCGACCCGCGCTCACCGGGCTCCACCGGGTCACGGCGACCACCCGGCACACCGTCCTCGTCCTGCACGGCGGCCAGGAAGAAAGCACCGAATCGGTCCCCTGGTGGCGGGCGCCGGTCCTGCGGATGATCCCGTTCGCCCGCGCGATCGCCGCGGCGGTGGGGCCCGACGTGCCCGTCCTCCGGTTGAGGTATCGCGTACGCGGCTGGAACGCCCCCGCCCAGGACCCGGTGGTCGATGCCCGGTGGGCGCTCGACGAGATCACCGCCCGGGCGCCGGAGGCCAGAGTGGTCCTCGTCGGCCACTCGATGGGTGGCCGGGTCGCCCTCCGTCTGCTCGGCGACCCGCGCGTGGACGGGCTGGTCGGTCTCGCGCCGTGGGTGACCCCGCGGGACCGCGCCGAGGGACGGGCCGGTCAGCGCGCCCTGCTGATCCACGGGGCCGAGGACATCGTCACCGACCCGCGCGGTACGGCCCGGATGGCCCGCGACCTGACGGCCCGGGGCGTCGAGGTCGACCTCGAGATCGTCCGCGGTGAGAACCACGCCCTGCTCAAGGATGCCCGCCGATGGCACCAGGCGACGGCGGCCTTCGTCCACACCCTGATCTCGGACCCCCCGCACTGACCCGGGACCGCACCGACTCAGGCCCGCACCGACTCAGGCCCGGTCCGGCGTGGGCGCCGCCTCCGGTCGCAACCCGAACCAGCTGACCAGGGCCCCCACGAGCAGGAGCCCGGCGCACGCCCCCATCGCCACCCGATAGCCACTCGTCATCGCCGCCGCCGACTGGTAGTCCGACCCGGACAACCCGGCGAGAGCCGGCACCGCGGCCACCGCCAGCAGCGACCCCGCCCGAGCCACCGCGTTGTTGATCCCGCTGGCGACCCCGGCGTGGTTGCCGGGAACGGCGGCCAGCACGGCAGCGGTCAGCGGGGACACCAGGACCGCGAGCCCCAGGGCGAAGACGACGAGACCCGGCGCGACGGCATACCAGCGGGTCCCGGCGCCCACCCCGAGCAGCGCGACGACCCCTGCGGCGCACGCGGCCGGTCCGATCGTCATCGGCAGCCGCGGCCCGACCCGCTGACCCCAGACGGCCATCCGCGACGACAGCAGCATGAGGGCCGCGGTCGTCGGCAACGACGTCAACCCGGCGGCCAGGGCCGACCAGCCCGCCGACACCTGCAACTGCAGCACCAGGACGAAGAAGACCACGCCGAGCGCGCCGTAGACCACGAACGTCATCAGGTTCGCGGCACCGAAGACGCGAGAACCGAAGAGCCGCAACGGAATCAGCGGAGACACGGCCCGCCGCTCCACCCAGACGAGCCCGACCCCGGCCGCGACCCCCAGCCCCACGGCCAGCCAGGACCGACCCGACCCGGGGCCGTCGGTCAGCCCGAACGTCAAGGCCCCCAGGGCGACCACCGTCAGCGCCGCCCCGACGACGTCGAACCGTCCCGCCGCCGGCGCCCTGCTCTCCGGCGTGGCCCACCAGACCAGCGCGATGACCGCCGCGCACAGGGGCACGTTGATCGCGAAGATCCACCGCCAGTCCCCGTGGTCGACCAACCAGCCGCCCACGAACGGCCCGACCGCCGCCGCGATCCCGGACATCCCCGCCCACGTGCCGATCGCCCCTGGGCGCTCCTGCGGAGCGAACGAGGACTGGATGATCGCCAGCGCCCCGGGCGTGAGCAGCGCCGCCCCCACACCCTGGAGCACCCGCATCGCGACGAGCTGTCCGGCACTCTGGGCCACCGCGCAGGCGACCGACCCGACGAGGAACCAGCCCATCCCGATCAGGTAGACGCGCCGTCGCCCGAGCCGGTCCGACAGGGCGCCCCCGACGAGCACGAGCGAGGCGAGCGCCAACATGTAGCCGTTGACCACCCACTGCAACTGTTCGAGGCTCGCCCCCAGGTCGGCCCCGATCGTGCGCAGGGCGACGTTGACCACCGACCCGTCGAGGATCGCGATCCCGCTGCCCAGGGTGACGGCGAGCAAGGTCGCCTTCCCGCGGGGTCGGCGGCGCGAGAGGTATGCCGTGGGCTCGCCCATGCGCGCATCGTCCCATCCCGCTGGTTGCGAGCCACCGGCACCCATGAGGGCGACCTGCCTAGCATGGCCGGGTGCCGACGCCGACCCCCACGCCCGCCCCGGTCCACGGACCCCTGCACGCCTTCACCAGCGACGATGCGCTCGGCCTCGACGACGCGACCGGAGTCGCCGCGCGGATCGCCGCCGGGGAGATCAGCGCGACCGAGGCGCTCGAGGCGGCCCTGGCCCGACTTGCCAGGGTCGACGAGGCCCTCGGCGCGATCCGGTTCCCCGACGTGGAGCGGGCCCGCGCCCGGGCCGCCGCGGCCTCGCCGGCGCGCGGAGCCTTCGGGGGCGTGCCGAGTGCGATCAAGGACAACGTGACCTTCGAGGGCATGCCGCTGACGATGGGGTCGGACGCCGTGCCGCGCACCCCGAGCGCCGCGCACTCGCCGTTCGTGCGGCAGTTCCTCGACACCGGCCTGAACCCGATCGGCACGACGACCTGTCCCCCGTTCGGCTGGACGGCGACGACCGAGCTGACCGGCGGCGTCGTCACCCGCAACCCGTGGCACACGGCATACAGCTCCGGCGGCAGCAGCGGCGGGTCGGCCGCGCTGGTGGCCGCGGGCGTCCTGCCGATCGCCCACGCCAACGACGGCGGGGGGTCGATCCGGATCCCGGCGGCCGCGTGCGGACTGGTCGGGCTCAAGGGGAGCCGGGGTCGGATGCGGACCGACCCGACGACCGCCCACCTGCCGGTCGACATCGTGAGCAACGGGGTCGTGGCCCGCACGGTGCGCGACGTGGCGCGCTTCTTCGAGGCCGCCGAGCTCACCTACAAGAACCCCGCCCTGCCCTCCCTCGCCGGCGTCGAACCCGGGCCGGCGCGGCGCCTGCGGATCGGCATGATCCTCGACTCGCCGGTCTCCCCGGCCACCGACGCCGAGACTCGGGCCGCGGTCGAGGGAGCCGGCCGGCAGCTCGAAGCCCTCGGCCACACGGTCGAGCCCTACGCGACGGTGATCGACAGAAGGTTCGCCTCGGACTTCACCGACTACTGGTCGATGATCGCCTGGGCGATCGTCGCCAACGGCAAACGCGAGTTCGGTCCCGGCTTCGACAAGGACAAGCTCGACCCGCTCACGATCGGCCTGGCCCGCCGCTACTCCCGCCGACTCCACCGGACCCCCCTCGTGATCGCCCGCCTCCGGGCCAGCGCCCGCGCCTACGCGAAGGGCTTCGGGGACGTCGACCTGGTCATCTCGCCGGTGCTCACCCACACGACGCCCCAGATCGGCTACCTCTCCGCGGACCTCCCGGCCGCGGACCACATGGCCAGGCTCGTCCCGTATGCCGGGTTCACCCCACTGCAGAACGCGAGCGGGGCCCCGGCCATCTCGCTGCCCCTGGGATCCACCGCCGACGGTCGACCGATCGGGGTGCAGATCATGGCTCGGACGGGGGAGGACCGGCGCCTGCTCGAGATCGCCTACGAACTCGAGGCCGCCCAGCAGCGCGGTCGATTCGCCCGGATCGACGACTGATCAAGCCCCGCTCGTCGGTGCCCGGCGAGTAGGTTGGATCGACCGATCGACCACTCCAGGGGGCCTCATGATCCGGTTCGACCAGGTCACCAAGGCCTACCCGGGGGGTTCGGTGGCGGTCGACGACCTCACCCTCACCCTGCCCACCGGCCAGATCACCGTGCTCGTCGGCCCCTCCGGCTGCGGCAAGACGACGTCGCTGCGGATGATCAACCGGATGATCGACCCCACGGCCGGCGCCATCACGATCGACGGACGGGACGTCCGCGACCTCGACCCGGCCCAGCTCCGACGCGGCATCGGCTACGTCATCCAGAACGCCGGGCTCTTTCCGCACGGCACCATCGTCGACAACGTCGCGACGGTGCCGCGCCTGATCGGCTGGGACCGCCGACGCGCCCGCTCGGCGGCGATGTCCTGGCTCGAGCGGGTCGGACTCTCCCCCGACCTCGCCCACCGCTACCCCAACCAGCTCTCGGGTGGACAGCAGCAGCGGGTCGGGGTCGCCCGAGCGCTGGCCGCCGACCCGCCGATCGTCCTGATGGACGAACCGTTCAGCGCCGTCGACCCCGTCGTCCGCCAGCAACTCCAGGGCGAGTTGCTCGGCCTGCAGGCCGAGTTGGGCAAGACGATCGTGTTCGTCACCCACGACATCGATGAGGCGCTCCTGCTGGGCAACCAGGTCGCCGTCCTGCGGGTGGGCGGGCACCTGGCCCAAGTCGCCTCGCCCGCCGACCTGCTCGCCGCCCCGACCGACGACTTCGTCGCCGACTTCCTGGGCCGGGACCGAGGCATCCGGGCCCTGTCCTTCCTCCGGATGCCGAGACTGCCCCTGCACCCCGAACGTCTCCTGCTGCTCGGGGAGGTCCCCGAGGCCCCCGGCCCGGAGCCGGCCTCCCCGACCGGGGCCGACTGGCGGCTCGTCGTGGACGACCGCCGGCACCCCTTGGGCTGGGTCGACCTGGCCCGCCAGCAGGGACCGGTGCGGCTCGCCGACCTCAACCGGTCCGGGCTGGTCGCCGCCCTGAGCGCCTCCCCGCGTGAGGCCCTCGACGCGGCCCTGTCCTCACCGAGCGGCCGCGGGGTGCTCGTCGACGACGTCGGGGAGTTCTGCGGCACGGTGCTCGCGAGCGAGGTCGTCGCCCTCCTCGAGGCCGGACGCGACGACCTGAGGACCTCCCCGTGACCTGGCTCTCGACCAACCTCGACCAGGTGTGGACCCTTCTCCTGCAACACATCTGGCTCTCGGCCGTGCCGCTGGTGCTCGGGTTGGCCCTCGCCCTCCCGCTCGGCTGGGCCGCGCGCCGGTGGCGGACGGCATACCCGGTCCTGGTGACCACGTCGGGACTGCTCTACACGATCCCGAGCCTGGCGCTGTTCATCCTCATGCCGATCCTGCTCGGCACGAAGATCCTCAGCCCGGTCAACGTCGTCGCGGCGATGACCGTCTACACGGTCGCGTTGCTCGTGCGTTCGGTCGCGGACGGGCTCGGCTCGGTGCCCGAGGAGGTGCGTGCCTCGGCCACCGCCATGGGGTACCGCGGGGTGCGCCGATTCCTCGCCGTCGACCTGCCGCTGGCCGTGCCGGTCATCGTGGCCGGGCTGCGGGTGGCCGCCGTGAGCAACGTGTCGATCGTCTCGGTGGCCTCGTTGATCGGCGTCCCCCAATTGGGCAACCTGCTGACCGACGGCTACAACCGGGCCATCCCGGCGGAACTCCTCACCGGCATCGTGCTCTGCGTGGCGTTGGCGCTGGCCTTCGACGGAGCGATCCGGCTCGCCGGGCGCGGCCTCACCCCGTGGGTGCGGGCATGATCCCCACGATCTGGGCCTGGCTCACGTCCCCGCAGTCCTGGTCGGGCGCCGGCGGGATCGGCACGCGCCTGGGTCAGCACGTGGGCTACTCGCTGCTCGTCGTCGCGATCGCCGCGCTGATCGCGCTCCCGCTCGGGCTCTACGTCGGGCACTTGGGCCGGGGCCGCTGGCTCGTCTCGACGACCAACGCCGCTCGCGCCGTGCCCACCCTCGGGCTGCTCTTCGCGCTCGCCCTGTGGGCCGGCCCGCTCATCCCCGGCCGCGCCGCCTTCGTCGTGCCCTCCGTGATCGCGCTCGTCCTCCTGGCGATCCCGCCGATCGTCGCCGGCACGTATGCCGGGGTGGAGGCGGTCGACCCGGCCGCCCGGGACGCCGCGCGCGGCATGGGGATGCGGCCCCGGGAGGTGCTCTGGCGGGTCGAGGTGCCGTGCGCCCTGCCCCTCATCTGGTCGGGCCTGCGCTCGGCCATGCTCCAGGTGATCGCGACGGCGACGATCGCGGCATACATCGGCTTGGGCGGGCTCGGACGGTTCCTCGTCGACGGCCTGGCCTCCGCCGACTACCCGCAGACCGCCGGCGGTGCGCTGCTCGTCTCCCTCCTGGCCCTCGTCGCCGACGGCCTGCTCGCCGTCGGGCAGCGGCTCGTCGTCTCCCCGGGCCTGCGGTCGTCCGGCTCCGGTGGTCGCGGGTCGAGCCGCACCCGTCGGGGAGTGGTCCTGGCTCCCGGGAAGCGTCCGGGCTCGAACGGTGTTGGGCCCACTGTCGGCACCATCGAGAGCGCGTGAACTCCTGCGTTCGCCATCGGAAGGAACCACCCTCATGAAGCGCACGACCACCGCCCTGGCCCTGGCCGGGGCCGCCCTTGTCGCCCTGACCGCGTGCGGCAGCAGTTCGGACCCCCTCTCCTCGTCGGCCGCCAGCTCGGGCGCGGCTTCCGCCGGCAGCGGCGCCGGGGCGCCGATCGTCGTCGGGTCGGCGGACTTCACCGAGTCCGTCGTGCTCGCCGAGATCTATGCCGGGGCCCTCAAGGCCAAGGGCATCAACGCCTCGACGAAGACCAACATCGGCTCTCGGGAGATCTACCTCAAGGCACTCGAGGACGGGTCCGTGCAAGTGGTCCCCGAATACACCGGCGCGCTGGCCCTCTACTACGACAAGGCGTTCGCCAAGACCGACCCCACCGAGGTCTACGACGCCCTCAAGGCCTCCCTACCCGCCAAGCTGACGATCCTCGCCAAGTCCGCCGCCGAGGACAACGACTCGTTCGTCGTCACCAAGGAGACCGCCGCCAAGCTCGGCGCTACCGACCTGTCCGGGCTCAAGGGCAAGACGGCTGACCTGGTGCTCGGCGCGCCGCCGGAGTTCCAGACCCGCGCGCAGGGGCTGCCCGGACTCGACAAGACCTACGGGCTGACCTTCAAGGAGTTCGTGCCACTCAAGGGTCAGGCGCTCGTCCAGGCGCTCGCGAACGGTCAGGTGGGGGCGGCCAACATCTTCTCGACCGACCCGGCGATCGCGGTCAACGGGTTCGTGACGATCTCCGACGACAAGAAGCTCTTCGGCTCCCAGAACGTCGTCCCGCTCGTCGTGGCCGACCGGGCCGACGAGGTGCGGGCCACCCTGGACGCGGTGTCGGCCAAGCTCACGACCGAGAAGCTGACCAACCTGCTCAAGGCCACGGACGTGGACAAGAAGGACCCCAAGACGGTCGCCGCCGACTTCCTCAAGGCCGAGGGCCTGGGCTGACCCCGGGCGCCCCAACAATCTCTCCCCGGGAGAGAACGCATACTGGGGTGCCACTTTGAAAGTGGCACCCCAGTAAGCAAAGCCTCCCGCTCGTCGCCACCGGCGAGGCCGGGTATGCCGTGCGGCGGGCGACGGTGCTCAGCTTGAGGGCAGCAGCACCGCGTCGATGACGTGGATGACGCCGTTCGAGGCCTCGATGTCGGTCTTGGTGACCTTGACGGTGTTCCCGGCCCCGTTCATGAGCATGACGTCCGACCCGCTGACCTTGACGGTGAGCTCGGCTCCGTTGACGGTCTTGACCTTCTGGCCGTCGAGCTTGAGCACGTCAGCGGCCATCACCTTCCCGGACACCACGTGGTAGGTCAAGATCGGCGCGAGCTTGCCCTTCGGGTCGGCAAGGAGGGCGTCGAGCGTGCCGGCGGGCAGCTTGGCGAAGGCGTCGTCGGTGGGGGCGAACACCGTGAAGGGGCCGGGCCCCTTGAGCGTGTCGACCAGACCGGCGGCGGTCAGGGCGGTGGCCAGGGTCTTGAAGCTGCCCGCGGCGACCGCCGTGTCGACGATGTCCTTCTTCTCCGGCATCGCCGCCTCGCTGCTCGGCGCGGGTGCGCTGCTCTCCATGGCAGCCGACGACGTGGCCGCCGAGGGGCTGGTGGTCGAGGAGTCGCTCGAACTGCCACACGCCGACAGGGCGAGCGCGGTGGTGCCGAGGAGGAGGGGCATGAGCAGACGACGGTTCATCGCTGGATCCTTTCGAGAGGGATTTTCGAGGGGTTGAGGCGAGCTCGTACCCCTACTTCCGCCACGCAGCCCGGTTTGGATGCACCTTCGACAGAACTTCTACAAGAATCTTTCCGGCCGCGCCGTGTTCCGGCGTGGCCGGCGAGTGCATCCAAACTGGGGCCCGAGGGCGTATTGGGTGTGGAACACGTCCACGTCGCGCCCACACGAGGGAGGGCCATCATGTCCAGCGCCCTGCTCTGCGTTGTCGGCCCCTCACGGCTGATGAGCCTGACCCGCCCAGCGACTCCAGGGTCGAGTCGGCCCGTCCGTTACCGTGAACTCATGTCCTCCCCCGACGAGCCGTCCATCGGGCTGTCGGAGAGGCTGGCCTCGGGCGACGACACCGCCCTGCGGGAGCTCTACGAGCGGTGGGGACGGGTGGTGTACACCGTGGCGCTCCGGGCCCTGGGAAACCCCCACGATGCCGAGGACGTGACTCAGCAGGTGTTCCTCTCGGCCTGGCGTGGCCGGCATACCTTCGACCCGACGCGCGGCGAGCCGGGAGCGTGGCTCATCGGGATCACGCGGCGACGGATCGCGGATCTGTATGCCGCGCGCTCGCGTGAGCCGGCCCTGGCGAGGACCGAGGTCCCGCTCGACACGGCGGCACCGGCGCGGGACGAGACGGCTCGGGTCGTGTTGGCAGACGCCGTGGACGCCCTCGGGGACCCACGTCGGACGGTCGTGCGGATGGCGTTCTTCGAGGATCGGACGCACGACGTGATCGCCCGGGAACTGTCGATGCCGTTGGGCACCGTCAAATCGCACATCCGACGTGGCCTGGTCCAACTGCGTGCGGCGCTGAAGGAGGTGGACGTCCATGGAACACCCTGACGACGAGGTTCTGGCCGGCGTGGCACTCGGTGAAACCCCGGAGGATCCGCTCGCCCTGTCCCATGTCTCGACGTGCGAGCCGTGCGCGGCACGGGTCAACGAGTACCGGGCCGTCCTCGGCACCGCCGCGGCCGGGCCGGTGCCGCTCGTCACCCCGCCCGACACGGTGTGGGAGCGGATCGCCGCCGGGGTTCGTGAGGACTCGGCCACGACCCCGGCTGACAGCCGCCCACAGAGCGGTAACGTGCTGACCTTGCCCGTCGCGCCGGGTCGACCTGGCGGGCGTCGTTGGCCCTTGGTCGCGGCGGCGGCAGTGGCCGGCATCGTGGTGGGAGGGGTCGGCATGCGGGCGTTCGACTCGACGCAGGCCGGCACGCCGACGATCGTGACGACTGCCGCGCTGGACACCCTCGACACCAAGACCGAACTCGGTCGAGCGGATGTGGTCCAGAGCGGAAGCGACCTCAAGTTGCGGGTGCACACCCAGCCGCTGAGTGCGACGGGTGGTTATCTCGAGGTGTGGCTCATCAACAAGGACCTCAAGCGGATGGTCTCGATCGGGGTCCTGCGTGACGGCGCGACCGATCAGTCATTCGCCGTGTCGCAGACGCTCCTGGACGACGGGTATCGGATCGTGGACATCTCCAAGGAGCAGTTCGACGACAAGCCGGCCCACTCCGGCGAGAGCCTGGTGCGCGGCGCGCTCGCCTGATCGCCGCGCACCACCTGGTCAGTCCCAGGGGTCCTTGCTGTCGAGCAGTGCCTGAGCGTCGATGTCGGTGTCCTGCACCGTCGCGGTCCCCATCGGTGCGGCCTCGGGTGCGTCGTCCCAGGGGTCGGGAGCCTCGGGTCCGTCCCAGGGGTCGGGAGCCTCGGGTGCGTCGTCCCAGGGGTCGGGAGCCTCGGGTCCGTCGTTCGCCTCGGCGCTCTGCAGTTGCCTGCTCTCCGCAGGCATGGCGGATGCCTGCTCTGGGCGGGCAACTGCAGAGTCAGTTGAGGTGGGGATGGCGGCGGGCTGGTCCCAGGGGTCGGCTTCGGCGACGGGGGCGGGTTCGGGGGTGGGCGCGGCTGCGTCGTCCCAGGGGTCGGCTTCGGCGACGGGTGCGGGTGCCGGGGCAGCGGTGGGTATGGCGGCGGGCTCGTCCCAGGGGTCGGCTTCGGCGACGGGTGCGGGTTCGGGGGTGGGCGCGGCTGCGTCG
>WBZS01000532.1_pt1 | contig 46164 bp, 28 predicted proteins | sample 5204201 | NCBI WGS metagenome assembly WBZS01 (sample SAMN12344357, study PRJNA552823) | activated sludge metagenome | biome: Activated sludge suspended growth; feature: Nitrification reactor; material: Wastewater; isolation source: activated sludge from nitrification reactor of wastewater...
GGACCGGACCCGATGATGATGACGTCGCGCACGGGGGTTTCGGCCTGTTCGGACACGGTCGGGCACTTCCTCACGATTCACGGGTGCTGGGAGCCAGTGGTTCGGGCCGCTCGAGGGCCGGGTCCGCTGGTCGCTCTTGCCTGAACCGATCCTAGGGCCACGGTGTTCCCGCGGGGGCCAGGCCCCGACGGGGACGCCGGGGCCTTCTCAGAGCGAGAAGGGTCCGGCGACCAGCTCGGGGGACCCCTGTCGGCACTGCCGACCGACGAGGTATGCCGTGTGCTGGCCATCCGAGGTGCTCGCCACGACGAGAGCGGCCGGGCGGCCGGCATACGTCCCGAGGTCGACGATGACCCGGGCGTCGGGGGCCACGCCCAGTGCGGACGCACAGTCCCGGGCCCCCAGCGGGGTGCCGATCGGCCCGATCGAGGGACTTTCGGAGGCGAGGGGGGCCATCGACGCGGCGGTGCTGTCGAGCAGGCTGGACGCCGCGGCGGTCAGGCCCGCGTCGGTCCAGCCCTGGTTGCTCATCACGATCACCGTCGCGAAGGCGGCGGTCGCGGCCTTGGCGTCCTCGGCCGCAGCGTTGGCCCGCGCGCCCGCGGCGACGGAGTCCGCGCTCGAACCCTGGAAGGCGGCCGTGACGCTCTGGCCGCCCGCGCCGAGGGCCAGGCCACCACCGGCGACCGCGACGAGCCCGGCCGCAGCGGCCCACGGCAGCCAGCGGGGTGTCGCCCGGCGCCCTCGGGCCGCGTTGAGGTCGCCGAGTCCGTGCGGGCCCGCGAACGGAACCTCGTCCGAGGGTGCGGCGCGGCCCGGGGCGACGGGCACCGGTGGATCGGCGTGCTCGGCCGCGAGAGCGGCCAGCGAGGCGTGAATGCGGTGCACGACGTGTTCGGGCATGGGGCCAGGGTCAGGAAGGCCGGACAGGAGGGCACGCATGCCGGTGGGGTCGTCGTCGAGGGAGGGGTCGGGGGCGATCCGGTCGGTCATCGGTCCTCCTCTCCGTGCGTCGGGACGGGCGTATGGGGCGGGGCCTGCCTCGGTGGCGGGGCGGTCGGGGCGGGCCCGGTCATGACGGGTCCCAAGGTGTTGACGGGTGGCCCGCCCCATCGGTTCCCTTCGGCGCCTCGGCCTGAGAGACCCCTGAACGCCGGCCCGGGGCCAACAGCGTCGCCAGAGCCTCCCGTCCGCGGAAGCATCGGGACTTCACAGTTCCTTCGGCGACCTCGAGCACCTGGGCCGCCTCGGCGATCGAGAGGCCGTGCATGTCGACGAGGACCAGGGCGAGCCGCTGCGCTTCGGGGAGGCGCATCAGGGCCTCGCGGACGTCGAGGACGGCCTCGGTCGAGGCGTGGTCGTCACGGTCGTCGGCCAGGTCGATGTCGGCGAGATCCCCGGCGCGCCGGAGCACGTGGCGCTCGCGGCGGACCCGGTCCATGCAGGCGTTCACGGTGATCCGGTGCAGCCACGTGGTCACCGCCGCGTCCCCCCGGAAGGAGCCGGCGTGCCGGAAGGCCGCGATGAACGCCTCCTGGACGCAGTCCGCGGCCTTGTCGCGGTCCCCCAGGACCCTGGTCGCGACCGCCCACATCCGGTCGCGGTGTCGGCGGAAGAGTTCCCCGAATGCGTCCGCGTCACCCGCGACGTGGCGTCGGAGCAGCTCCTTGTCGTCGAGCTCGGTCCAGGCGTCGGCCATCGGTCAGCCCAGGACGGTGGCCTCACCCAGTCGCGCCCGGTAGAAGCCGTCGCCGTCCCGGGAGAGGTTCGTGAACCAGATGATGACGTATTGGCGCGCACTGGCCGGGGACGGGACTTCGACCTCCACGTCCCCGACGGCACCCTGGAGCTGCCCCACCGTCGTCGCGCCATCGAGCGAGCGGTTGGCCGACACGTACACGGTCACGTCCACGCTCAGGGGAAGGCTCAACGTGATGACCTTGGGGGTGACATTGGGACCCAGGTCGAGGATCACGCCGGTGCCCGGCTTGAGGCCTCCGAGGTTGGCGGACTGGTAGCCCTCGCTGGACCAGTCGGTGGCGGGGTTTCCATCGAAGACTCTGGGCGCCAGTTGACCGTTCTCGCTGTTGTCCCCGAGCGGGTCGAAGCCGTCGGCGCTGAGGACGGCCAACGGCGTGAGCGCGCCCGCCGAGGCACTGGCGGGGGCGCTCGCCGTGGGTGCGGCGCTCACGGCGCCGCCGAAGTCGAGGTCGGTCTGGGATCCGATCTTGCGGACCCCGTTGATGCCGACGATGAGCGCCAGCAGCACGAAACCGGCCACGATTCCCAGTGCCAGGCGGGACTCGCGTCGCGTCAGGGGTTCGGCCGGCGTGCCGGGCACGGGCGGCTCGAGGGCCGCGACCTCGATCGAACGGGGGGCAGCCGGCGCCTGCGAGCCGGCGGGGGGCCCGGGACGGGCAGGTGGTGCCGCGACGGTCGATCCGGGAATGCCGGCCGCTTCCGATCCGCTCCCGGTGGCCGAGATGATGGCGACCCCGGCGCCGGCCGCCCCGGCGGCCGCCGCGGCCGAGGGCGCGGCGGCGGTGAGCGCCCCACCCGCCGCACCGACCGCGAGGGCGGGGCCCGCGGTGGGCGTGGTGGGAGCCGAGGTGGGGGTCAGGGCGATCGGAGAGCGGGGCGCAGTCGGGACCGACGACGGTGTGGGCGCGGGGGCCGAGGGCATCGCGGAGGACGGGGACGCCATGGGTGCGCTCGCCGCGGAGGCGGCGGCGGGGAGGTCCGGCGTCGAGGGGATGAGGGTCGGCCGGCCGATGATCGGGCGCGAGGACCAAGGGGCGATCTGGCGGGCGAAGTCGCCGGGGCTGGTCGGCCCGCCCCGGCCGCTCAGCGCCATCCGGGCAAGCAGATCGAGGTCGCGTGGCACGCCCGCGGTGATCTCGGAGGGGGACACCACACCGCCGAAGGCCTGGGGGGCGGGATCGAGGCTGGTCGTCACGTCGGCCTGTGGCCACCGGGCGGTGAGGCCCGCATACGCCAGGGCGATGACCCCGAGGGCGTCGGTGCGAGCCGCGCGTTCGCCGCTCTCCTCGACACCGGCGAGGGCGGCGGCAATGGCCAGGCCGCGAACCTTGACCGTGCCCTCCGAGGTCCGGAAGACCTCGTCGGGCGTGATCCGCAGGTGGTGCACGCCGCGGCCCCGCGCGGTCTCCAGGGCGGTGGCCACCTCGCCGGAGATTCGGCGGACCTCATCACCGGGCAGGCCGCCGGAGCGGACCAGGTCAGCGACCGAGGAGGCGTCCCCGAGCGACTCCTCGACGACATAGGCGACCGGGCCCTCGGTGCCGATGTCGAGGATCCGCACGGTCGCGGGGATGTCGAGCCCCGCGGCGACCCGTGCCGCATCGAGCACGGCCGCCGTGCGGGGGTCGGTGGCGGGCAGGACGAGGATGGACACCCCGCGGGCGAGCTCCGGCTCCTGGCCGTCCCAGCGTTCGGTGCCGGACGCCGTGCCGACCCGGGTCGTCGCCGTGTAGCGGCCCCCGAGCACCGAGCCCGGTCCCACACCGTCCACGTGCGCATCTCCTCATCGGTCAGGCTGTCGAGCCTGACCATAGTAGGCGTTCGGTGTTCAGCCCTGCCGGAGGCGAGTCAGCCGGCCGAGGATCGGACGGAGGAGCTCGGCGACCTCCGGGACGCGCAAGGCGTAGGCCACCCCCCAGGTCACGATCCCGACGATCGCCCCGGAGGCGATGACGACCGCCGCGACCAGGACCCTGCCCTGCTCAAGGAGGTGGGGCAGAAGTCGCCCGATCGACCAGTGGAGCAGCCCGGCGGTGAGCGCCGCGGGCACCCCGAGCCGCAGGTAGCTGCCCGCGACCCCGCGCAGTCCCACCGGCCCGACCCGCCGCCGAATGAGCGTGAACGCGATCGCCGCGCCCACGACATACGCCAGGGATTGGGCCAGCCCGATGACGAACGCCGTCTGGTCGGGTCCGAGCCGGCGGGCCACGAGGGCGCCGACGACGGCGATCGAGGTCACGACGACCTGGACCCGGAATGGGGTGCGCGCGTCCTCATGGGAGTAGAAGAAGCGTTCGCCGAGGTAGACCCAGCCATAGGGGATGACCCCGAGGAAGAGGGCGGTGGCGACGTAGGCGACGGCCTCGGTGTCGGCGAGGCTGTTGCCCACCAGGAAGGCCCGCACGAGGAGGGGGGCGAAGGTGACCCCCACGGCGATGGCGGGCACGAGGATGACCGCGGGCAGGCGCAGGCCGCGCAACAGGTCGGCCCGCACCGCCGCGACATCCCGGTTGGCCACGGCGCGGGCCATCCGCGGGTAGAGCGCGGTTACCAGGGAGACGGTGATCAGCGAGTGCGGGAGCATGAAGAGCAGGAAGCCGATGTCGTATGCCGTGCGCCCGGCGACGTGGGCCCCCGGGCCGGCCGCGTCGGTCGCCCAGGTGAGCGAGGTCGAAGTGACGATGAAACCGAGCTGGGAGACCAGGACGGCGGCGAAGGTCCACTTCGCGACCCGGCTCGCCGCGCCGAGCCCGACACCCCGGAAGCCCCAGGTCGGGGTGTAGCCGAATCCCATCCGGCGCAGCGGCAGGAGCAGGAAGAAGGCCTGCATGGCGATCGAGAGGGTCGCCGACCCGGCGAGCACGCCGACCATCAGCGGTGACCAGCCGTCAACGCCGGGTCGTCGGGGCAGGCCCAGCCCGAGGAAGAGCCCCAGTCCGGCCAGGGCGACGACGTTGGCGACGACGGGGGCCCACATGTAGGCGGCGAACCGTCCGCGGGCGGTGAGCAACTGGCCGAGGATCGTGTACAGGCCGTAGAAGAAGACCTGGGGCAGGCAGACGTAGGCGAAGACGACGGAGAGGGCGAGGGCCTGCGGGTTCGTGGTGTCGAAGTACAAGCGGACCAGCCACGGGGCGGCGGCCACCGTGACGAGGGTCATGATCGTCAGGAGGGTGATGGCCAGGGTGAGCAACCGGTTGACGAAGTCGCGGCCCCCGTCGGCGTGGGCGTCGGCCTTGAGGATCTGGGGCACCAGGACGGCGTTGAGGATGCCCCCGGCGAGGATCAGGTAGAACTGGTTCGGCAGGGTGTTGGCGACCTGGAAGGCCTCGGCGGTCAGGCCGGTGGTTCCCAGGATGCTCGCCAGAAGAACCACCCGCACGAGGCCCAGGACCCGACTGGTCATGGTGCCGGCCGCCATGACCGCACCCGACCGAGCCACGGCCACCGAGGCGTGGTCGCGGGACCGCTCGGCGCTCATCGGGGCTCCCTCTCCTGCGCGAGGCCGTCGGGGTGGCCATAGGGCTCCTCGACCACCAGGCCGGACTCGTCGACCTGGACGGCATTGGCCGGTGGCGGTTGGGACGCCAGGCGGGTCCGCTCGCGTCGTCCACGCCAGAGACCGCCGGCGAGCGCGAGAGCGGCGAGCGCCCCGAGCGCCCAGTAGACCCAGTTCCCCGTGGGTGACACCCGCACCTTCATCGTGGTCGTCGGTCCGACGCTCCCCCCGGTGGGCCCGGTGACCCTGGCCTCGATCTGGACCGGCCCGGCGGCCAGCGCGGTGACGTCATACGTCACCGTCGTGCGGCTGCGGGCCCCGATGGCGACCTCCTTGACGTCCTGGGTGATCCGGAGCCTGGGATTGTCGGGGACCAGCCGCACTCGCACTCCCGTGACGGGCACGTCGAGGAAGTTCTGCACGATGACCTGCAGGCGACCGTTGTCGGCGAGGAAGTTGATCGTCTGGGGGGCCACCCGCACCGCCGCGACTGACGCGTCGAGGTCGGCGGTGACGCCCGTGACCACCGCGGCGAAGGCGTCCGGATGACCCCGCCAGCGGGCGGAGTCCAACGCGGTGATCCGCCGATCCCAGTCGGCCCGGACGGTGTTGCGGTCGGCCCGGATCGCCGCGGCCCCCTTGGCCCGGGTGTGGAGCTCCTCGAGTCGGGTGAGCGACGTGCCGACCAGTGGCGTGGCCGGCACGGGCGGGCCGACCACGTCGCGCGGTTCGCTGACCGGTGCCGCAGCGCTGGCCTGGGAGAGCACCGCGCCGGCCGAGGTGCGTGCCAACCACGGGGCACCCTCGATGGTCGTGAGGAACGCCGAGGTGGTCGCCTTGTCCGGGTCGAGGTCGCGCGGCAACGCCACCAGCACCGTGCGCGCCAAGCCGGGGGATTCGCGGAGCTGACCGACGGTGAGGGCGAGGAACTCCTGGCGCCCCTGGACGGCCGACTCGGGTCGGACCGCGGCCGCTGCCGCCAGGCCGAGCGCCTCTGAGGCCGCCAGGAGGGGCATCCCCGTGCTCCCTCGGCGTCCGGCATCACCGAGGCGGACCTCCCAGTTCAGACGATCGCGGCCCACGACGACGCCCGCGGGCGCGGACGCCAGCTGCGCGGCATACCGGGCGCCGGCCTCGGCCGACCAGGTGGGATCGACGGGCCACACGACGTCGGCGCGTCCGCCCAGGGTCCGGGCGACCCGGCGGGCGGCGCCGAGGCGCTCGTCACCCAGTGGCTGGGCCGGCAGGGCGGCCACGTCCGGATCGCCCGTCGGGAGCACCCACGGCGAGGTGCCCGTCAGAACGGTCGCGAGTCGGGCAGCCGCAGCGGCCCGCACGGTGTCCTCCGCGACCAGCGGGGTCAGGCCGGTGATCGTGGGGTCCCCGGGGTCGGCCGTCGCGCCGGTCGGCGTCGGCGTGGACGTCGGGGCGGGGCCGACCGGAGCCGGCTCGCCGGGCGTCGGCGTTGCACTCGGGCTGGGCCCGGCGGAACCGCCGGGGTTGGCGGGCGGGGGGGCGAGGCGAGGCGGAGCGAGCAGCGAGGCGTCGACGGCATACGTGACGGAACGGCCGGCGAAGGCCGACGCGAGCCGTGCCAGCCGCGAGGTCGACCCGACCGCCGCCTGCCAGGCCTTGACCCGCTCGGGCGACGGGGCGGCGTCCAACTGCGGATCGGGGTCGAGGGTGAGCGGCACGAGCCACGCGAGGGAGAGCTGTTGGTATTCGCGCTGGGCGTGCACCGGCAGGAAGGTGTGGGTGCGGGTCGCGCCGAACTCCACACTCAGGGGGAGCACGTCATAGGCGGCGGTCGTGACCTGCCCCGCCGGGGGAAGGGTAAGGGTGAAGGGCGCGGAGCCCCCGGCCGGAATCGGGGGCGTGGGCGCGCTGGCCAGCCTCGCGCCGCTTGCGGCCTCGGTCGACGTCGCCCAGGCCGCCACCCGGTCGACGTCGGACATCGGCGTGGTCCCGCGCACCACGGTGATCGTCGCGGCCGGCAGGGCGGAGGGGCCGGGGTTGCTGATCGAACCGGCCAGGACCGCGGCATCCGCTGGCCCGGCCACGGCGGGCGTCACCGACGTCAGAGTCACCGCGGGTGCCGCGGCCGTGGCGGCCACCGAACCCGAGGGGGCGCGCGGGGCCGATGTGCCCGCGGCGGTGCGGGGAGTCGCCGCGGCCGCCGAGCTCACGACGCCGGCGCCGGTCGGCCCGGCGATCAGGACGGACGCGAGGGTCAGGGCGGACAGCAGTGGTCGCCGGGCCCGCCTCGGCCCGCACGGGCCGCGCACGTCAGCCCTCTCCGGCGAGCCGCTGCCAGGCGACGCGGGCGATCCGTCGTTCGTTGGGGAAGGTGAGGTGGCGGTGAGCCTCCTGCAGCGGGAACCAGGCGACGTCGATCGCTTCTTGGTCGGGGTCGTTGTCGATCGTCAGCTCCCCGCCGACCGCCTCGAGCAGGTAGTGGTGGACGTACTTGTGGATGCGCCGGTCCCCGACGGCGAACCAGTAGTCGATCGTCCCGAGCTCGATGAGCACCCGCCCGACGATTCCGGTCTCCTCGGCGACCTCCCGGGCGGCGGTCTGTGGCAGCGTTTCCTCGCCCTCGATGTGACCCTTGGGCAGGCACCACTCGATCCGTCCGGCGCGGTTGCGGCGGGCGATGACCGCGATCCGGGCCATCCCCTCATACACGTCGACGACGACGCCCCCGGCGGACCGCTCCTCGACGCACGGAAGCCGTCGGGGAACCCGGGGGGGTTCGGCGGCGGCGTGACTCATGACGTCACTGTAACCAGCGTTGTGGATGGGACTGTGCAGGTCGGGAGTCCGCCGTCGGGCACTGGCCTACCCTTGACTCTCGTGTCCGCTCCCGAGCCCTCCGCGCCCGCCGGTGCCTCGGTTGGTGCACCGGTGTCCGCGATGCGCACGGCCGTGGCCCACCTGGCGCCGGTGCTCCCGTTGCTGACCGAGCTGGGGGAGCGATTCGCGGCCGCCGGACACGAGCTGGCGCTGGTCGGCGGACCGGTGCGTGACGCCTTCCTCGGCCGGACCTCGCCCGACCTCGACTTCACGACCTCGGCGCGGCCGGAGGTGATCGAACCGATCCTCGCCCAGTGGGGAACCGCGACCTGGGACATGGGGCGCGAGTTCGGCACGATCGGGGCCCGCCGCGGCGCGACCGTCGTCGAGATCACGACCTACCGCGCCGACGCCTACGACGGGGTCACCCGTAAGCCGATCGTCGCCTTCGGCGACTCCCTCGAGGACGACCTGAAGCGGCGCGACTTCACGATGAACGCGATGGCCCTTCGGCTGCCCGACCTCACCTTCGTCGACCCGTATGCCGGATTGCCGGCGCTCGCCGAGCGGGTGCTGCGCACGCCCGGGTCGCCCGAGCTGTCGTTCGGTGACGATCCGCTGCGGATGATGCGGGCCGCCCGGTTCGTCTCTCAGCTCGGGGTCGTGCCCGCCCCCGCGGTGATCGAGGCGATGACCTCGATGGCCGACACTCTGGGGATCGTCTCCGCCGAACGGGTCCGTGACGAACTCGTCAAACTGCTGCTCGGAGCCCACCCGCGCGCCGGCATCGAGGTCCTCGTGCGGACCGGGCTGGCGGCCCACGTCGTGCCCGAGGTCCCGGCCCTCAAGTTGGAGGTGGACGAACACCACCGGCACAAGGACGTCTACGAGCACAGCCTCACCGTCCTCGACCAGGCGATCACCCTGGAGGGGTCCGACCTGCCCGGGCCGGACCTCGTGCTCCGCCTGGCGGCGTTGCTCCACGACATCGGCAAGCCCGCGACCCGACGGTTCGAGGCCGGCGGCGGCGTGAGCTTCCACCATCACGAGGTCGTCGGGGCCAAGTTGGTGGCCAAGCGGATGCGGGCGCTGCGCTTCGACAAGGACACCATCGGTGCGGTCGCCCGGCTCGTCGAGCTGCACCTGCGCTTCCACGGATACGGCGAGGGCCAGTGGACCGACTCGGCGGTGCGCCGCTACGTCACGGATGCCGGGCCGCTGCTCGGGCGTCTGCACCGGCTGACCCGGGCCGACTGCACGACCCGCAACGTGCGCAAGGCCCGCCGGTTGGCGGCCACCTATGACGCCCTCGAAGCGCGGATCGCTGCGCTGCTCGCCGCCGAGGAGCTGGGCAAGGTCCGCCCCGAACTCGACGGCCACGAGATCGCCGAGGTGCTCGGGATCGAGCCGGGCCGGGTGCTCGGGCGGGCGTACAAGTACTTGCTGTCCGTGCGGCTGGATGAGGGCCCGATCGGGCGGGAGGCCGCGATCGAGCGATTGCGCGCCTGGTGGGCCCAGCAACCCGAGTCGCGGGCCTGACCGTTATGGGCTGGGTCGCGTGGACGCCGGGGACCGCGGGCTGGCTGGCCGCGATCTGCGCGGTCGCGGTCGCGGCGGCTCGCGTGGGGTGGTTGCGGCGCGGCGGCCATCGGCTCGCGGACGACTTCGAGGCCGACGAGGCCGCGCCGGCGGACGTACGAGGGGAGGCCCGGGGGGAGGCAGACGGCATACCTCGCGTATCTCCCGCCCCGGCGACACCGCGGGCGGTGTGGCTGCTCCCGACGGTCGCCCTCCTCGGGTATGCCGTGGGGTCGGCTCGCGCCGGCGAGGGGACGCCGCTGCTCGTCGTCGCCGCGATGGGGGTGGTCGTCGGCCTGCTCGGCATCCTCTCGGTCATCGATCTCGACGTGCACCGCCTGCCCAACTCCTTCACCTATCCGATGGGCGGGGGTGTCGCGGCGCTGCTCACCGTGGTGGCGGTGTCGAGCGGGGACTGGGCCTCGTGGCGGCGGGCGCTGATCGCCGGGGGGGTGCTCGCGTTGGTCTACCTCGCGCTCGTGCTCGTGGGGCGTGGAACGGGGATGGGCCTGGGCGACGCCAAGCTGGCGCCGACGTTGGGGATGCTGCTCGGCTGGCTGTCCTGGGGGAGTGTGCTGCTGGCGACGATGCTCACCTTCCTCATCGGCGGACTGGTCGCAGGCGTGCTGCTCGTGGCGCGTCGGGCCACCGGCAAGACCGCGATCCCGTTCGGCCCGGCGATGGCCCTGGGGGCGGTCCTGGTGTGGGCTCTGCCGGGCGTGGTCGTGCTCTGACGGGCGAGGCGGACGTCGCTCGGATTGCCCTTTTCGGGGTGCCGTGGGGAGACTGTCGGGGACCGTGACCCGTTCCCGACGCACGAGAGGAGCCGACGTGCAGTGTCCGAACTGCCACCAGTCGGTGGCGGCGTGGGCAGACTTCTGTCCGCACTGCGGGACCCGCCAGGCGGTCGCCGGGGCGACCGACCCGTCCCTCCTCAACGAGGTGTTCCAGGTCGAGTCGTCGGCGCCCGAGACGGCGCCGATCCCGCCCGCCGTGGTGGTCGCGCCCGCGCCCGCGCCGGTGCGGGACGCGGCTCCGGTCCCGCCCGCCGCGGCTCCGGTCCCGCCCGCCGCGGCTCCGGTCCCGCCCGCCGCGGCTCCGGTCCCGCCCGCCGCGGCGACCCCTGCGCCGACCGCTGACCCCCACGCCCAGCGCCCCAACCGGGCCGGTTCGGTGATCGTTGCGATCGCCGGGCTGTTCGTCTTCGCCGCGGTGGCGTTCGCGGCGTGGTCGATGGTCAAGGTCGGGGATGACTCGACCGCGACCGGGCCGAGCGGGTCCGGCGCGTCGAGTGGCTCGACCGGCGCCGGGTCGGCCTCCGCGCCGGCGGCTTCGGCGTCCGGCTCGGCCAGGGCCACCGGGTCCCCGTCGGGGTCGGCCTCGGGCACCGCCAGCCCGCTGCCGGCCGCGGCCAAGTCCTGTGGGACGTCGGGCTCCGGCGACGCCGCGGCGGTCTTCGCCGGCGACAACACGTCCTGCGAGTTCGCCATGGCGGTCGCGGTCGCCTACGCGAAGGCGGCCGCGTCCGGCACCCAGGCCCAGGTGACCGCCCACTCGCCGGTCACCAACAAGGACTACACGCTGACCTGTGCGGGCTCCCTGCCGGCGGTGTGCACGACCGGGAACGCGACGATCTACCTGACCCGCCCCTAGTGGACACGGCGCTTCCCGCCTGCGAGACCCGTCCCCACTTCTGGGGACAAGGGGTCATGGACCCTCGCCCCGCGATACCCGGACTGCCTAGTCTCCGGAGGTGTCGTGTGCCCATGACTCAACATCGCGTCGTGCGGCCTTCGGGAAAGGCGAGGTATGAGCTCGACGAATGGGTCGGTCCACTGCGTGACCTGTGGCTACGACCCGCCCTACCGCACGACCTCATGCCCCCGATGTGGCGGGGATCTCAAGGCGGCGTCCCCCGCTGACGCAACCGGTCATGAGGGGTCGGGCTCCATGTCGGCCCAGCCGGCGGGTCGGCCGGGCATGACCGTGCGTCGCGGGGACCTCACGGGAGCCTCGGCCCCCGCCCCGGTCTCGGCGGGGGTCCCGGCATCGGCCCCTTCGGTGATGTCGGCAGCGGTGTCTGACGTGGTGTCCATTCCGGTGGCTGGCGCCGATCCTGCCGGTGGAGCCCAGCCCCCGATGAGCCGCCCGGCCGCATCGCTCAGCCAACGATTCGCGGCGTCCCTGCTCGATTCCGTCGTGGCCTTCGCCATCGTCATGGCCCTCGAACTCGCGTCGATGGCGGTCGTCGCAGTGGTGGGCGCGGTGAGCGACTCTCTCGGTCACATCGTGGCCGTCCTCATGATGCTGTTGCTGATCGTCGGCGTCGGCTGGGTCGCTGTCAGCTTCTTCGTGGCGATCGGGAAGCTCGGTCAGACACCGGGCAAACGGACGTTGGGTGTGCAGATCGTCGACGTCGACTCCGGCGGCCCGATCGGTACGGGGAGGGCGGTCGTCCGATTCCTCGCCCAGTGGGCTATGGGCATCCCCTGCTACCTGGGGTACATCACGTACTTCACCGACGGCACCGGGCGCAATCGCGCCTTCCACGACAAGGCAGCGAACGACGTCGTGGTCCAGACCGTCCCGGTCCCCTTCCTCCAGGCGGTGCGCGACGTGCTCACCGTGCTCAAACGGTCGCCCTCATGATCGATGCGGTCAGCGCACTCTCCGTCGGCCTGGTGCGCACACTGAACGAGGACGGCGTGCACGTCGGGCGACGGTTGATCGCCGTCGCGGACGGGATGGGCGGGCACGCCGCCGGGGACCGGGCTCGCGACCTCGTCCTCGAGGCGATGGCGACCCTGGATCGCGACGACGTGACGGCCGTCGACGTGCAGGCGGCGATCCTCACGGCGAACGACATGATCCTCGAGCATGCCCGGCTACATCCCGAGGCCGAGGGGATGGGCACGACTGTGTGCGGTGCCCTCGTGCTCACCGGTGTGGGGGAGGACCTCTGGCTCGTTTTCAACGTCGGGGACAGCCGCGTCTACGTCTGGGACGATCACGAACTCCGACAGGTGACCACCGACCACTCCGAGGTCCAGGAGATGGTGGATGCGGGGCAACTCACCAAGGAACAGGCCCGCATGGCGCCCAACCGCAACGTCATCACGCGTGCGGTCGGTCAACAGCCTCCACCTCAGGTGGACTTCTTCACGGTGCCGGCGGGCACTGGTGAGGTGCTCCTCCTCACGTCGGACGGCTTGACGAGCGAAGTCGACGACGACGTGATCGTGGGCGTCCTGTCCGGCCACCGCGCCATGGGCGACGCCGCCCAGGGGCTGGTCGCGGCAGCGGAGGCAGCCGGTGGGCACGACAACATCTCGGTCATCCTGGGTCGGTGGACGGACGGCGCACACTCCGACGGCCCCCCGACCGATGAGGACCAGGCCCGACGGACCCGATCCACGACCGTGCCGCGCGACCTCGTCGCCAGAGAGGTGCTCCAGTGACCACAGGCCCAGACCCGCAGGCTCGCTTCGTCCCCGGGACTCGCACCGCGCTGGCTCGAGGTGACCTCTGGGTCCTCATCGACCGCCCGCTGGGAGACGCCTTCGCCCAACGGGTCTGGACCGCGGTCAATGATGGCGTCTCCTCGGACGACCTGCTCGACACCCTGCTCTCTCCCGGGCTGCGGGCCGCCCCGGCGTTCGCCGTCGCCGCGACCACGCCGGGGGGCATGCGATTCCTCGTCCGTGGCGATTTCACGGTCACCGGTGAGGGCTCGGACGGCCCGATCTCCGTTGTCGGCCAGTCCATTTGCGCCGATGTGGTTGTCATCGGTGTCGATCGCTGCGTCCTGCGCGCCGGAGAGTCGGACGGTATGCCGGTCGCCCCCCTGATCGTGGGCATGGTGCCCGCCGATGGGGTCGAGATCGATCTGACCGGCCACGACCTGGAGTCGACCCCGATCGAGACGGTGGCCTCTCTCCCTGCGCCGCTCGAGGACACGGTCGACGATGACGTTCCCGCTGATGACAATCCCGGCTCGGATCCGGTCGTGCCCGGGGTGGCTGCACCAACGGCCCAGGAGCCGGCCGTCGAAGTCGAGGATGCTGAGTCGCTGGCCGCCATCAGGGAGTACGAGCGCCTCTTCGGGGCCCCCGGTGAACCGGAGGAGGTCTCCGATCCGGCCGCCACGGCAGACCAAGCGGGGACGGCATCGGAGGGTTCCATCGGTGACGTGGATGCGCCCACGAGGGCTTCTGAGGCCGCCACGGTCGTGGACGACACACCGTCACGGTCGGTCGCCGAAGCACCGTGGTCATCGGATGTGCCGGCGGTCGTGCACGACACGCCGACCGTGGCCGCCTTCCCCGCCGAACCGGCCCCCACCCCGGCCACCGGGATCATCGAGGAACTCCCCGACTTCTTCGGGCCTCTGGGGGGTGCCAACCCTCCTCGTCCGGTGCAGCCCGCGCCGACGGTTGCCGCGCCGACGGTTGCCGCGCCGACCAATCCCCCCACCGCCGCGGGGTCGGTCGCGGCGTCCGCGTCCGCCCCGTCCGCCGGTACGCCCCCGTCGCCCGCCACCCCCGTTCAGGGGCGCACGGTCAATCGCTCGCAGTTGGCTGCAGCCGCCTCGTCCACTGGCCCGATGGTGTGGGCCGCGCGCTGCCCCGTGGGTCACCCCAGTCAAGCCTTCGCCGCGACCTGTCGGGTCTGCGGACAGACCATCGCCCCGCAGGAGCCGCAGGAGATCGCCCGCCCGGTGCTCGGGCGCCTCGTCGTGCCCGGCGCTGCCCCGATCCCGCTGGACGGCGACCTCGTCCTGGGCCGCGATCCGCACGTGCCGCCGGGCGCAAGCGTGCCGTTACCCCGCCTCGTGGTCCTCAACGATCCTCGTCTCGAGGTGTCCAGCCAGCACGCATCGATCACCTTGAACTTCTGGGACGTCTGTCTCACCGACCTGGGCTCGACCAACGGCACCGAGATCATCACTCCCGACGGCCGACGTCAGCGGCTCGCCCAGAACACCCCGGTCACCATCGCGCCGCGCACCAGAATCGTGCTTGCCGAGGTCCTGGAGCTCCTCTTCGAGGCCACCGCATGACACTCTCCGCCCCCCAGATCGCCGGCCATCGGCACCTGCGGTTGCTCAGCGACGCGGGCGGCTACGGCGACGTCCACCTTTACGAGGAGACGGCCCTCGGCAACCGCAAGGTCGCCATCAAGGTCATCCGGGACCACGACTTGGACTCGGCCGCTCTGCGCCAGTTCCTCGCCGAGGCCAACACAATGGCCGCCCTCGAGCACCCCAACATCGTGCGGGTCTACGGCTCGGGCAGCACGGCGGACGGCCGCCCCTACATTTCGATGCAGTACTGCGCGGGTGACACCCTCGAGCAGCGGGTGCTTCGAGAGCGCCTCTCCGTGGCGGAGGTCCTCCGAACCGGAGTGGGGATCGGGTCCGCGATCGAGACGGCACACCGAGCCGGACTGCTGCATCGCGACATCAAGCCGGCCAACATCCTCAAGACCCCGTGGGGCGCCCCGGGCCTCACCGACTTCGGTGTCGCCCACCAGATCGCCTCCGACGAGGTCGGGGGCGACGACGTCGGCGTCTCGGTGCCCTGGTCCCCGCCGGAGATGCTCTACACGACGACGAACGGCTCCCCGGCCTCCGATGTCTACTCGCTTGCCGCCACTCTGTGGCACCTGCTCGTGGGCCGGCCTCCGTTCGAGATTCCGGGCGGTGACAACGGCACGCTGGCGACGATGAGTCGGATCCGTGATCTCCCCGCGCCATCCACGGGTCGACCGGACGTGCCCGAGTCGCTCGAACGGGTGCTCCGGCAGGCGCTGTCCAAACGGCCCGAGCAGCGTCCGCAGACCATGGCCGAGTTCATCCGCAACCTGCAGAGCGTGGAGGCCGAGCAGCGGCTCCAGGTCACCGAGTCGGTCGTCGTGGACTTCAACGACACCGGCGACCACGTGAGCGAGGTCCCGGGAAATCTTCGCGGTGAGTCGGCTGCGCCACCCGTGGCCGGTGGCACGGTGATCCGGCCCCGCTCGAGCGGGACCGCCCCCGCTCCGCCGGTGCACGGCATACCTGAGGACAGGCTCGGGTCGGCGCGCACGCAACTGCGGCCCGGTATGACGGGGGCCACCCCGCGTTCGGCGGCCCCACCCGGAAGCGCTACCACCGAATCGGGCACCGTCCTGCGCCCACGGGTGACGACGGTCGACGTCGCGGCGGGGCCGGATCCGGCGGCGACCGGGCGGACCAGGGGGCTGCTGATCGGTGGCGGTGTACTGCTCGTCGCCCTGGCCGCCGTCGTGGGCTTCCTGCTCCTGTCCCGGGGAGGTGACTCGACGCCGACCAGCGCACCCACCGCACTGTCGACCACCGATGCGATGACCGAGGACGCATTGCCGCCCGGCCCGGTGGCGGTCAAGGCCAGTCGAGCCGACGGCAAGGTCACCTTCACCTGGGACTACACCGCCAAACTCGAGACCGACGAGTATCGCTACCAGGTCGTCGGCGGGGCCGAGGGGACCACCAAGGAGGCCACGACTGTCGTCCCGGCCCCTTCCGAGGCCCCCCTGTGCCTGAAGGTCATCGTCGTCCGCCTGGACGGCTCGAGTGCGACCAAGGATTGGTCCGAACCGGGCTGCGGCTGAACCGAATCCGGTGATCCAGGAGGGTTCCGTTCAGCGCGTGGGACGCGGGTGCCCGCCTTGTCCCTACTTCGGGTGACAAACGGCCCCCACCTGTTCCCTTCCGCGGTCACGCCTCCCTAGGGTCGCGTTCGGTGAGGTGGCCCACGCCCCTCGTCGCGACCCCTGCCGTTGGAGGATTCGTATGCCGAGCGTGCGCCTGCCCAGGATCCCTGGGCTGCGACCGGGTCGGGTCAAGCTGATCGCGTCGGTGTTGGTCGCGACCTTGGCGCTGACGTCCTTGGCGGTGTTCGCGTGGATGTCCCGGGGCTTCCCGGCGAATCGGGTCGACCTCAATGACGCCGGCATCTGGGTGACGAACGACGGCGGCGGGCTCTTCGGACGGTTGAACAAGTCCGCCTCCTCGCTCGACGCCTATTTCAACCCAGCGGGTGGGGCCCAGACCTCCTACGCCCTGGACATCGTGCAGGACCAGGGAACGGTCCTGGCCTGGGACAAGGCCGGAGGCAAGGTCACGCCGGTCAACGTCGCGTCCGCGCGGCTGGTGACCGACTCGTCGGTGCCGTTGCCCTCGACGATGGTGATGGACCTTCGGGCCGGCACCGTGGCGGTGTTGGAGCCCGCGACCGGCAAGGTGTGGGCGACTCGGTATGACGTGGGGTCTGCGACGCCACCGAACCTGACCGCGATCACCGCGACCTCGAAGCCGTTGGCCACGCTCGCGAAAGCACCGGCGGAAGGGCTGAAGGACGGGGCCAGGTTCTCCGCGCTCGCGGTCGATGCCCAAGGGGGGGTGCATGCGGCGGACATCACCGGCAAGGCGGTCACCATCCCGGTGCGGGGGACCGGGCTGGGAAAGCCGGTGGTCTCGGATGTCGGGACCCGTGAGTCGATCGATCTGAGTGCCGTGGGTGACCACGTGGTGGCGCTCGACGTGGTGGCGGGGACGATCACGGTCGATGCCCAGAAGCCGACGAAGCGGGCGGAGGTCGTGGCGGGATCCGTGGTCCAGGTGCCCGGTCCGGACGCATCCGAGGTGCTGGTCGCGGCGCCGAAGGCTCTCTACGGCTTCTCCGTGACGACCCCACAGGCGACCGCACGGTTGATCAGCGATGCCGGGGCAGGGACGCCGGCCGCTCCGGTCCTGGTCAAGGGCTGTGCCTTCGGGGCCTGGTCCGGTGCCCCGGGCACGGTCGTCAAGGGGTGCGGCGGCGCGAAGGCGACTCCGTTGACGGTGGTCAATGCAGGGGCCGTCCTGACGCGTCCGGTGTTCCGCGTGAACCGGTCGGTCGTCGTGGTCAACGACGCGGCGGACGGACAGATCTACGACCTGGACTCGCTGCAGCGGGTGGACAACTGGGACCAGGTCAAGGACGCGGCCACGGACGAGACGGTTGTGGACCAGCAGTTGGTCGAGCAGGAGAAGGAGAAGCCGAAGGCCAATCCCGATGACCTGGGTGCGCGTCCGGGCCGGACGACCATCTTGCACGTGCTGGACAACGACACCGACAAGGGCGGTCGTGTGCTGTCGATCTCGTCGGTGACGGCTCCGGGGAACCCCAACGCCCAGGTGAGCATCGCTCCCGACGGTCAGTCGCTGATCTACACCCTCAGTGAGCAGGGAGGAGACTCGGACTTCACCTACCAGTTGAGCAACGGGGTGGCCGAGGAGAAGGGCAACGTCCACGTCGAGGATCGCGGCCTGACCAAGAACGACCCGCCCGCGCTGAAGTCGGGAGCGGCGGACCCCACCCTCACCGTGGCCTCCGGCGGGGTCCTGCCGATCACGGTCTTGGACCAATGGCGGGACAAGGACGGAGACCCGGTCGCTCTCTCGGATGCGAGCGCGTCGGCCGGGACGACGAACCTGACCTCCGACGGTCGGATCGAGTTGACGGCCGCCGCGACGACCGACGCGGCCCAGGCCAAGGTCACGTATGCCGTCTCCGATGGCCGCAGTGCGCCCGTGTCCCACCCGCTGACGGTGAACGTGCTCGGCGCCAACGAGATCAAGTCGGCTCCGGTCGTGACCCAGCCGGACGTTGGGCGCGGGGAGGTCGGGCGACCGATCACGATCACCCCGTTGATGAACGACATCCCCGGCGCGGACCCGCTGAACCCCCGGGCGGTCATGAAGATCGCCGCGCCCGTGGCCACCAAGGAGGGGCTGCAGGTCTCAACGGATCTGGTCTCGGGACAGGTGTCGGTGACAGGGGCGCAGCCGGGCCACTTCTTCCTCGAGTACGCAGCCGCCTTCGGGTCCGCGGCCGTCGCCCAGGGCCAGTTGCGAGTCGACATCGACCCGGCCAAGGAGGACAACCGGGCGCCGGTGGCGGTGCCGGACAAAGCGGTGGTCCGCGGGACCGGATCTGTGCTGGTCGACGTGCTGTCCAACGACTCCGACCCTCTGGGATCGATCCTGACCGTCCAATCGGCGGCGGCGGCCAACCCCTCGCAGTTGAAGGTGGCGGTCGTCAACGGGCGCTGGCTCAAGGTGACGCCGTCGACGGCGGCCTTCAGTGAGAATCCGACCTTCGTCACCTACTCCATCTCCAACGGAGTGACCCCTGCGGTGCAGGGCACCGTCTCGGTGACCCAGCTCCCGACGGCGAGCCCGGACCAGATCCTCACCCGCCAGGACTTTGCGACGGTGCGCACCGGGGACGCCACGACGATCCGGGTGCTCGAGAACGACGCGGCCCTGTCCGGGGCAACGTTGTCGTTGCTGGGAAACGTGCCGGGAGCCAAGTCGCCGGGTCAGTTGAAGGTCTATAACCCGGGCGTGACCGACGCCACCGGCGGGAACTTCGGGTCGGCCTACGTGTCCGGTGACGCGGTGCGATTCGTCGCGCCGCAGGGCCTGAAGGAGCAGGCCAAGTTGATGGTCGAGTACATCGCCCAGACCGAGGCCGGGGACCGCGGGACCGGACGCATTGAGGTGACGGTCACGCCGGAGCCGACGGAGAAGTCGACCAACCAGGCGCCGACCCCGCGACCGGTCGAGCTGCGGGCGGTGTCGGGGGAGACGGTGACCATCCCGATCGACCCGACCAACGCCGACCCGGACGGCGACTCGACCTCGGTCGTCGGGATCTCGTCGGCGCCCACGCTGGGCCGGGTCCTGGGGTTCTCCCCAACCGGGATCACCTACCAGGCATTTCCGGACGCCAGCGCACAGGGTACGGACTCATTCACGTATGTCGTCACCGATCGCTTTGGTGCGACGGCGTCATCGACGGTGCGGGTGGGGGTTACCCCGCCGGCCGCCCCGCAGCTGGCGGTGCCGGCTCCGCTGTCGATCACCGCGGCCCCGTCCGCCAAGGTGACGCTGTACCCGTTGGCATCGGCGTCGTTCGGCAAGACCGACCCGGTCAAGGTCCTCCCACTCGACCGATTCGGCAAGGATCTGCCCGAGGGGGCGGCTCTCGACGAGGCGACCCAGTCGCTCCGGGCGGTCGCGGGGGCGGCCAAGGACCGGCCGGTGCAGTTCTCCTACGGGCTGACCGGCAACGCCGGTGATTCCGCCCCGTCGACTGTCACGGTGTATGCCGTCGACGGGTTCAAGAACCCGCCGCGGGTGCAAGACATGACCGTCAAGCCGGACGGGTCGGGCAAGGCGACCATGGACGTCCTGGAGAAGGCCTACGACCCGGACGGCGACTCCGCCAAGCTCAAGGTGACCATGGTCGGCCACCCGGAGGCCAAGGTCAGTGGCGGCAAGGTGACCGTCCCGGTCACCAAGAACACCCGCGCCATCCCGTATGAGGTCACCGATGAGTCGGGCGCGACGTCGGCGGCGGTCATCTACGTCCCGTCCGAGGGCGCCGGCGGGCCGTACGTGCGAGCGGGCAAGACGATCACCGTCGAGGAGGGCAAGTCGGTCACGGTCAAGGTCGCCGACTACGTCGAGGACCCGGCCGGCAAGCCGGTCATGCTCACCCTGACCGACCTGATCAAGTCCGGCCCCTCCGGGAAGGTGACGGCCTCGGCGCCGTCGGGCTCCGAGCTGACGGTCACGGGTGCGGCGGGATACATCGGTCCGGGCGCCGTGGTGGCGGAGTTCACCAATGGCAAGACCCTGGACGACCCGGCCGGGATCAAGACGTTCGTGTCGATTCCGGTGCAGGTGGGTCCGGAGACGCCGGTGCTGCGTTGCCCGGCCGACGTCATCCCGGTCGTCCGTGGTGGCCGAGAGGTCAAGCGAGACATCACGAGCATGTGTTCGGTCTGGTCGCCGAACCAGAAGATGGCCGACGCCCTGACCTTCGAGGGCACCTGGTCCACTCCGCTGGAGGGGGTGTCGATCAGCAACGGTCGGGCCCTGGTCATCGACGCCTCGAGCGACTCCACGCCCGGTCAGGCCGGGGTCATCTCTGTCACGGCGGCCGGGACCAAGGCCACTCCGGCGACCCTCAACGTCGTCGTCCAGGAGGCGCCGCTGGCGACCATGTCGCCGATCAGCCTGCCCGAGATGAAGGCCGGCGAGCAGCGGGTGGTCGACCTCTCGGCCTACTTCAGCTCCCCGTTGAAGGACCCCAAGCCGCACGCCATCTCGATCACCAAGACCGTTGGAATGGACGCGCAGAGCGCGGTCAACGGGATGACCGCGACGATCACGCCGGCCGCGGCGAGCCACGGCCGGATGGAGTTCTCGGTCGTCATGTCGGACGTGACCGAGAAGAACGCGACCGATCAGGCCCGCCGGGTCACCGGCACGATCGGCTTCGACGTCTTCACCAAGCCCGACGCACCGGGACAGCCCCAGTTGCAGGCGACGATGATGTCGCGCTCGGTCACCTTGAGCTGGCCGACGCCCCAAAGCAACGGCGCGCCGATCCTTGGGTACGAAGTGTCTTGGGGGGGCGGAACGCTCGCCTGCGCCTCGAGCCCGTGCACGATCCCCGGTCTGGTTAATGGGGACGACTACACCTTCAAGGTGCGCGCGCAGAACAAGGCGGATTGGTCCGACTGGTCACCGGCGGTGTCGACCACCCAGGCCAACCGGCCCAACGCGCAACCGCTGACCGTGGTCGCGACGCAGACCGTGGCCGACGACAAGTCGATCACGCTCACCTGGCCGTCGGCGCAGGGTGAGGGTTCGCCGATCACCGACTACATCGTCGCCGTCAACGGTGTCACCCAGTCGGTGGGTCCCGCGCTCACCGGCACGTTCGCCGTCCCGGCCAATGGCCCGGCCTACACCTTCACGATCGTTGCGCAGAACAACTCGACCAAGGGCCCTGCCGGCACCGTCGTCGGCTACGCCGCGGGTGTGCCCTCGATCGGGTCGGTCACGGTCGCCCAGGCCAACCCGGCCCAACCGACCGACCAGGCCACCCTCAACATCACCGCCAATGGGGTGAACCGGAACGGACCGGACGGTGCGGTCGTCACCTACACGTTCTTCCGTGACGGTGCACCCCTGGCGGGGTGCCAGGAGATCGCCGCCCCGAACTGCACCGACCCCAACGCCGTGAACGGGACGACCTACACCTACTCGGCCCAGATCACGTCGGTGTACCTCGGCACCCACGGTCCATCTGCGACGGTTTCGGCGGCGCCGATCACTCCCGTTGGTAAGCCCGACGCCTGGACTCAGCCGATCACGGCCCGCGCCGTGAACCTCTCCAACGGCGTCGCCCTGAGCTACACCGTGCCGCCGTCCCACATGAAGCAATCCATCGTCACCGCCAACCTTGGCAACGGATGGGTCTCGGTGCCGTCACCGGGTCCTGCCGGCGGGGCTGCTTCGACCACCGTCACCGGCATTCAGGGCGGCGGCCAGGTCCAACTCCAGGTCTGCAACGAAGCCAACCAGTGCACTCAATCCGCCCCCGTCCCCTACAACGCCTACGGCGACACCGCCGGCCCCGAGAGTTTCGGCGGTTCCGTCAACGGACCAATCGTGTGTTTTGCGGTCCGCGGGTGGGGGAATGGCTGGGCGGCCACTTTGACCGTGAGTGGGCCCGGGGTCGGCCAGTCAACCTCTGGTGCAGGCTACCTGGAGATGAATGGCATCTGCCCGAATATCGGCTACAGCCAGACCGCGACGTACACAGTCACTCTCACGGACTCGGCCCACCCCAACGGAGAACCGGGGCGAGCAACCAAGACGCACACCTTCCAGATGGTGACTGGCCCGCCGCCGGTGTCAGTGAGCGTGTATAAGGGCACCGCCGGATCTTGGTCCGGTTGCACCGTTACCTGCAACAGAATCGGCATCACTCTCGCAAACTTCACGAGCAACGCCACCTGCAAGTATTACCAAGACGGCTCACTCTGGTGGACCCAAACGGGGGTCGCTCCAAACTATTCGGGCGACGGAGCGGCCTACAACGGTTATCACAAGTCCGTCATCAAGGTTGGCTGTACTGACGGTCAAGGACATTACGCAGAGGGCCAAATGGGACCCAATTGGTAAACGAATTTCCCCAGTTCACTTCTCAGCGGCAAGGAAGCTAAATGACCATCACCCCTGAGCAAGCCCAATGGTTTGCCAACACGTTCACCCAGATGGCGAACAATGTGGAGCTTGCCGTGCGCGGCAAGGACCACGTCGTCCGCTTGGTGCTCACCTGCATGCTGTCCGAGGGCCACATGCTCCTCGAGGACAACCCGGGCACCGGCAAGACCCAGTTGGCCAAGGCCCTCGCCAACACCGTCAAGGGCACGCACAGTCGGATCCAGTTCACGCCCGACCTGCTGCCCAGCGACGTCACCGGCGTGACGATCTACGACCAACGCAGCCAGCAGTTCACCTTCCACCAGGGCCCGATCTTCGCGACGATCGTGCTCGCCGACGAGATCAACCGGGCCTCGCCGAAGACCCAGTCCGCGCTCCTCGAGGTCATGGAGGAGGGCCGGGTCACCGTCGACGGCACGAGCCACTCGGTAGGCAACCCGTTCATGGTCATCGCGACCCAGAACCCGATCGAACAGGCCGGCACCTACCGCCTCCCCGAGGCGCAGCTCGACCGCTTCCTGATGAAGACCTCGCTTGGCTACCCCGATCACGAGACCACGGTCGAGTTGCTCTCCCAGGCGGTCACCCGCGACCGGTCCGCGACCGTGTCTCCGGTCATCTCGGCCCAAGCCGTGGCCCAGATGAGCACGCTCGCCGGCGCCGTCCACACCGACCCGGCGATCCTCGCCTACGTCTCGCGGTTGTCCGAGGAGAGCCGTCGTCACCCGCACGTCAGCCTGGGCCTGTCGATCCGCGGCTGCCTGGCCTACATCCGGTGCGCCAAGGTCTGGGCGATCAGCCAAGGGCGCGACCACGTCACGCCCGACGACATCAAGGCCCTCGCCCACCCGATCCTGTCGCACCGGCTGCTCCTCAACGACGAGGCGCAGTTCACCGGCATCGACATCTCGCGGGTCATCGACGAACTGCTCACCGACGTCGCCGCGCCCGCCCACCGACTGAGCTGACCGGCATACCTCTCATGACCGCCACGCCCGATCTCCAGGCTCCGCCGCCGGCGGAGGCGACCCGCCGTGGGCGGCGGGCCGCCAAAGCGCCCACGTCCAAGGATCCGTCCCGACCCGCGCTCGCCACGCGAGCCAAGGCGTTGGGGGACCGCGCGACGGGGACGCTGCGGGAGTGGCGCGACCTCGCCGAGCCGGTGCTCACTCCAGCGCGCCGGATCCTCGCCTGCGTCTCGCCGCTGGGCTGGCTCACGCTCGGCGCCGCGTTCACCTGCTGGTTCGTCGCCGCGACCCTGGGCTGGCAGGAGTTCGGGTATGCCGCGGCCGCGCTCCTCCTGGTCTTCGCGCTGTCGTGCCTGCTCACGATCGGCCGGATGAGTCTGGAGGTGAGCACTCGGGTGGAGCCGCAGCGGGTCATCGCCGGTGACGCCTCCGCCATCGAGGTCAAGGTGCGCAACGTCGGCAAGGCGCCCATGCTGCCCGCCCCGCTCGACCTGCCGACCGGGGCCACCATCACGCGTTTCGGACTGCCGGCACTTGGGCCGGGCGGTGAGTTCAGCGATGTCGTCGTCATGCCGTCGCAGAAGCGGGGGCTCCACGTCATCGGGCCGGCGTCGACCTTGCGCGGCGACCCGTTCGGCCTGGTGCGACGCGAGGTGACCTGGACCGAGCCGGTCGAGCTGTTCGTCCACCCGCGCACGGTCTACCTCGAGCCGCTGGGCTCGGGGATGCTCAAGGACCTCGAAGGTCGCTCCACGAACGACATGTCGATGTCCGACCTCGCCTTCCACACGCTCCGCGAATATGCGCCCGGGGACGACCGTCGTCACATCCACTGGCTGAGCAGCGCCAAGCGGTCCGGCGCGGGTGGATCCGAGGAGTTCATGGTTCGCCAGTTCCTCGACACCCGTCGCTCCCACATCGGCGTCGTCGTCGACTGCCACTCCGAGGCCTGGCTCGACGAGGACGAGTTCGAGACCGCCGTGTCCGCGGGGGCGTCGGTCATCGCCCGCGCCCTCCGGGACGGTCAGGATGTGAGCGAGGCCAGCGGTCCCTACGTGCTCACCCGACCCAAGCGGCATACCGCCCTCGACCTCTTCTCCCGGGCCCGGCTCGGGGACGAAACCCTCGAGGCCACGGTCTCGCAACTGACCCGCATCGCGCCGAACGTCAGCGCCGTCCTGCTCTTCGTCGGGCCCCTGACTCCGCTGCTCACCATTCGTCGCTCGGCGGCCCTGTTCGGACCGGACGTCAACGTCGTGGCGGTGCGCGTCGAGCACGGCGCGAGCATGAACCTGCAACGCAGTGGCGGTCGCAGCATCGTGACGATCGGGTCCTTGAGCGACCTGCCACGTGCCCTGACCGGGAAGGTGACCGGATGAGCAGCCCCACGCTCGCGCCGTCGGCGATGTCGTCGACCGCGAACCGCACCAAGGCCCGCCTGGCCGTGACCGGCCGGCCCACCCGCGGGGACCTCGTCGATGCCGGGTTCGTCGTCCTGCTCGGGATGGTCGCGCTCTGGGGCTTCCACACGACCTTCGACTCGCCGCGCTTCCTGATCGTCAGCGCGACCGGCCTGGTGCTCGGCGTCGCCATCGCGCACATCGCGAACGTCCTGAAGCAGTCCTGGTTCGTGCTGGCCCTCATGGTTGTCGTGGCCTTCTTCCTCTTCGGGGGCGCGGTGGCGTTGTCGAGCGAGGCCATCGCCGGTTTCGTGCCCAGCGGCACCGTTCTCGGCAAGTTGGCCACGCTCACCGTCTCCGGTTGGAAGGACCTGCTCACCACCCTGCCGCCGGTCGACGGCGCGGGCCAGTTCCTCGTCCTGCCCTATCTGTTGGCGCTCGCCACCGGAGCAGCGACGTTCCTCTGGGCCCGCCGCGCGGGGAGCCCCGGGCGGCCGGTCCTGCTGCCGATCGTTCTGTTGTCTGTAGTGATCCTGCTGGGCACCATGCAACCTGCTGGGCTGCTGGTGCACGGCCTGGGGTTCGCGGCCGTGGCCTTCCTCTGGGTGGTCCTCCGTCGCCGACGCACCCTGCGCGTCGTCGGGACCGGGGCGGGGATGCGCAGCCAGAGCGTGATCGGGGCGGTGTTGTTGACGGTTGCCCTCGCGTTGGCCGGCGTGGTCGGCGGGCGGATGCCGTGGACGGACACGCAGCGGACGGTGCTGCGCACCTATGTCCAGCCACCCTTCGACATCACCCAGTACCCCAGCCCCCTCGTCGGCTTTCGCAAGTACACCGAGGGTGCGAAGAAGGTGTGGGACCAGGAGCTGTTCCGGGTTCAAGGGGTGAAGGCCGGCTCTTTGGTGCGCATCGCCGTGCTCGATGACTACAGCGGCACCGTCTGGAGTGCGGCAGGAGCTTCGGGGGGCAGCGGATTCAACTTCCGCAAGGTCGGGCAAACCATCGCGCCGGTCGAGGGCATGACCGACGTTGCGGCGCAACGTTCCACGGTGACCATCGGCGCGGCATACGCGGGTTTGGGCGACGCGAACGCGTGGGTCCCGTCGGAGGGCTACCCGACGTCGATGGTCTTCGCCGGACCCCGCGCCAAGGTGTTGGCCGACTCCGTGCGCTACAACCCGTCGACGGGTCAGGCGCTCGTGGCGGCCCGGTTCACGAAGGGTGACACCGTCACCATCACGGCGGCCCCGGTGGCCGTCGTGCCCAAGGACTTCATGGCGGGCTCCGGCACGACGGTGCCCAGTGAGGCCACGCAGACCGTGGCCGCCAAGGCGGTCAAGTGGGCGGAGAAGAAGCCGACGGCGTGGGAGCAGGTCCAGGCGGTCGCCTCGACCTTGCAGAACGGTGCGTACAGCGATGGGACCAGGTCCGGGGAGACGCAGTACCTCCCGGGCCATGGGGTCGCGCGGACCACGACGTTCCTTGGTCGACAGCAGATCGTCGGCAACGACGAGCAGTACTCCTCGACGTTCGCCCTGATGGCGAACAGTCTCGGGGTGCCGGCACGGGTCGTCATGGGTGCGGTCATCCCCGAAGGCGGGGCGGTGCGCGGCCAGGACGTGCATGCCTGGGTCGAGCTCCGGGGCGCGAACGGGCGGTGGTATGCCGTCCCCACGGCAACCTTCATGCCCGACCGCAACAAGACCCCGCAACAACAGCCGAAGGCGACGGCGAAGGACTCCAACGCGGCGGACGTGCCGCCGCCGAACTCACAGCGGCCGCCGGGGTCGGTGGACGCGACCTTTGACACGTCGTCCGCGCTCGTGAAACCGCCGACGCTGCTCGAGCGCTTGGCGACCCTGCCGCCGTGGGTCCTCCTGCTGCTCAAGGTGATCGGGTATCCGCTCCTGCTGCTGGGGGCGATCATCGGAGGCCTCGCCTTCGCCCGGTGGATGCGGCGCCGCACACGCCAGCGGACGGGGCCGACGTCCCGACGCCTTGCCCAAGGATGGCGAGACCTCGTCGACCATGCCCGTGATCTCGGCGTCTCCGTGCCGGCCGGGCTGACCCGGCAGGAACAGGCCGCGCTCGTCGGGCATCAGGAGTTGGCGACCGTGGCGGATCGTGCGGTCTTCGGGTACGGCGAGCCGGAGGAGGCCGCTGTCGGCGCCTTCTGGACGAGCACCAGGGCGGCCAAGACTGAGCTTTCGGCAGGGGCCGGTCGGTGGCGTCGACTCGGTCGACTGGTGTCAGTGAGGGGATTGCTCTTCCGTGACCGACGCCGCGTCGAGGAACGACCCAAGGCGTCCAAGATCGGCCGCGGACGGCTTCGACCCTTGCGAGTGCCCGCAGTGAGGAGACCCGGCGCGTGAAGATCAAGGTCCAACTCACGGGAGGCGGGTCCGCGACTCGGGACCTCCTGATCACGGCGGATGCTGCTGCCACCGTGGGGGATGTCGCCCGCTACCTCAGGCTGGCGGATCCCACCCGTACGGGCGGGGGCGACGAGGGACGCGACTGGACCTTGAGCCTCCAGAAGGAGTCTCCCCGCTTGCTCGACCCGAGGACCCCGCTGAGCGAGAGTCCGATTCGTTCGGGGGCCACTATCTCGGTTCTGCCTGCGGGTCAGCAGTATTCGAGTTCGGAGCAGATCGCCGTCGCCGTGGCGACCATCGTGCAAGGGCCCGGAGCCGGCCGGGAGTTTCCGCTCTCGAGCGGCACCAATATCATTGGCCGCAACCGGACCTGTGAAGTCCGAATCGAGGACCCTCTCGCCTCGCGCCAGCATGCACGGCTCAATGTCACCGATCATGTCGAGATCATCGACCTGGGCTCGGCCAACGGGGTCGACGTTAATGGCTCCGTGATCTCCCGTGAGGTGCTGCGCCCCGCTGACCTCATCCGGATCGGGGACACTGTCCTATCCGTGCGTATGGTGCAAGTGGCGAGCGCAGCCGGGCGAGTCGATGGCGCCCTGGGCTTCATACGCTCCCCGCGACTGGCTCCGCGGTATCCCGGCCGCAGCTTCACCCCGCCGGATGTGCCGGCTCGCCAGCAGCCGCAGCCCTTCCCCATCATGATGCTCCTGATGCCGATTCTCATGGCCGGTGGCATGTACTTGGCGACTCGTCAGTGGCAGACACTCATCCTGGCGGGACTCTCGCCGCTGATGATGGTTGGCTCATGGTTCGAGCAGCGTCGTCGTGCCAAGGGTGCTGACAAGGCGTCGATCGCGGCGTTCCGCGCAGACTTGGACTCCCTCCGGGCCGATGTCATGGCTGAGCACGAAAGAGAGGTGGTCGGTCGACTTGCCGAACACCCTTCTGCTCAGGACTGCATCGCAGCGGTTCACGAACGCAGTCCCCTGTTGTGGACTCGTCGACCCGATCAGTGGGGCTTTCTTGAGCTCAGGCTCGGTACGGGCGAGATGGCGAGTCGGTGCGAGATCGAGCCGCTGTCAGCTCGCAACGCCCCGCGGGATCTGGCAGGGGAGGCGCAGGCGCTCCTTGATCCCCTCGGCGCCGTCGTCGGAGTGCCTGTGACCGCCCAGCCCATCGAGGCCGGCGCCATCGGAGTCGCGGGTCCTCGGAGCGCCGCCGTGGCCACCGCGAGGGCCTTGTTGGTTCAGGCGGCTGCCCTTCACTCTCCCGCGGAACTCGCCATCTGCGTCCTGACGTCCACCCGTGGCACCGAAGACTGGTCATGGCTGAAGTGGCTTCCGCACGTCGATGCCCCGTGGAGCTCAGTCGAAGCCAAGCACCTGGCTGCGAATCCCGCTGACTCTGCGGCTCTGGTGAGTGCCATTGCCCAGGTGATCGCCACCCGCACCGAGAGTCGCGAGTCGTCACCATTTCCCTCTGTTTTGGTCCTGGTCGATAGTGAGTCACCAGTGGACTTCGGTCGACTGGTGGACATCGCAGAGAGAGGGCGGCCAGCTGGCGTGCACGTCCTCTGGGTCGCCCCCGAAGTGCAGCAATTGCCGGCCGGGTGCCACACCTTCATTGATGTCTTCTCGATGTCGGAGAGTGGAGTGGGCTATGTGCATGAGGGCAGCCGCGTCAGGCCCGTGATGACAGATCTTCTGGGTGCTGAAGCTGCGCTGGACTTTGCGCTGTCACTGGCACCGGTCGTGGACTTGGGAGCCAGCAACGAGGATGCGAGCGACCTGCCTCGGACCATCTCGTTCTTGTCCATGGACGGCTACGAGTCCATGGGCGACAGCCCCGAGGCCGTCCTCGAACGCTGGACCCAAAACCACTCCATTCTGACCGGGCCTAGAGCGTGCGAGCCGCACCGCAAGGCCGCATCACTGCGGGCAGCGGTGGGACATACCGCTGGTCACCTTCATCAACTAGATCTGCGAACTGACGGTCCGCACGCACTTGTCGGTGGGACGACCGGAGCTGGCAAGTCCGAGTTGCTCCAGACGTGGATCCTGTCCATGGCTGCCAACCACAGTCCGGAGCGGCTGACCTTCCTTCTCGTCGACTACAAGGGCGGGTCGGCCTTTGCCGAGTGCGACAAGCTGCCGCACACGGTCGGCATGGTCACGAACCTCGACTCCAACGGTGTCCAGCGTGCGCTGAAGTCCCTGACGGCCGAACTCGACCACCGCATGAAGGTCCTTCAGAATGCAAAGGCCAAAGACCTCATGGAACTCGAGAAGCGCTGGGATCGTGCGGCTCCTCCGAGCTTGGTCATCGTCGTCGACGAGTTCGCTGCCCTAGTCCAGGAGGTGCCGGAATTTGTCGATGGCGTTGTGAATGTGGCCCAGCGAGGACGATCGTTGGGACTGCACCTGATCCTGGCCACTCAGCGCCCTGCCGGCGTGATCAAGGACAACCTGCGCGCCAACACCAACCTGCGGATGGCGCTGCGAGTCGCTGACGAAGCCGACTCGACTGACGTCCTGGGGTGCCAGGACGCGGCCTTCTTCGACCCAGAGCTTCCCGGGCGTGCAGTCTCGAAGACGGGTGCGGGACGTCTGGTGCCTTTCCAGACGGCATACGTCGGTGGGAGGACCCTGTCCGGTCCTGCGGCGCCTGACATCAAGGTCGAGGAACTGTTGGTAGGTTCAGGATTGATCTGGGAGTTCGCCGAGCCTCGGGCCACTCCTGCCGCCGCTGCAGACGACCAGACGGACATCGCCCGCATCGTGCGGCAGATCAACGCAGCTCATCAGGCCGCTGACCTGCCGACACCGCGACGCCCGTGGCTTGAGGATCTGTCGGGTCACTACAACGTCGCCGACGTCCTCCGGGCCAACAGGCTGGGGGACGTACTCACCTTCGGCATGGTCGACCTACCCGACGAGCAAGCCCAACGCGCAGTCGCCTTCGCCCCGGATCGCTCCGGCAACCTCCTCGTCATGGGGGCGTCAGGATCCGGAAAGAGCACTACCCTCCGCACCCTTGCTGTCACGGCTGGCATCAACTATCGCTCGGGGCCCACGTGGGTCTACGGCTTGGACTTCGGGTCGCAGGGCCTTGCGATGCTCGAGGAACTGCCGCACGTCGGTTCGATCATCAGGGCCAATGACGACGAGCGCGTGCGCCGACTCCTCCGATGGTTGCGTGAGGTCATCGACGAGCGGGGCTTCCGATACGCGAAGGTCAATGCAGGGACGATCACTGAATACCGCACCGTGACCGGCAAGGCTGACGAGCCGCGCATCCTCCTGCTTCTTGACGGACTGGGAGCGTTCCTCAAGGAGTACGAAGCGCGCGACAGTTGGGTCGATACCTTGGTGGCCATCGCGGGAGCCGGGCGTGCCGTTGGGGTGCATGTCGTCTTCAGCACAGATCGTTCGACGGGCATGACTTCCGCGCTCGCGGCGACGATCCAGCAGCGGCTCGTCCTTCGGATGGCCTCGGTCGACGACTACGACTCCAGCATCGTCCCGCGCGGTATGCTGACGCCCCAGGCCGTGCCGGGCCGTGGTGTCTGGGAGCGCACCGAGGTCCAGATTGCGCTGCTTGGACCCTCGACTGATCTCGGCGTGCAAGCGCGAGAGATGCAGACATTGGGGCGTGCCCTCCGGGAGTCAGGCGCTCCGCATGCGCCGGAGATTGGTTCCCTGCCCGACCTGATGCACCTCTCCAGTCTGCCGATATCAACGGATGACGACATCGTCCTCGGTGTCCGTGATGACACACTTGGCGCGCTGACGTTCGAGCCTCACGGTACCTTCGCGGTGTGTGGACCACCGGGTTCTGGGCGCACCAACACCCTCCTGACGGTCGCTGCGGCATTCAGGCGAGCCCGGCCAACCGCTGACATCACCCTGCTCACGATGGATCGGCGGTCGTTGCTCATCGACGGCGGACCATGGTCTCGGAAGGCCGTTGGGGAGAGCCAGACCAAGGAGACACTTGAGTCTCTGGAGATCCAGTTCCAGAGAGATGCCGGAGCGGCATGTGTGGTGGTCGATCGTGTCTCGGACTGGGCCGAGACATCCCTGGAGGGGCTGATGGAGCGCGTTCTCAAGGCAGCCGTCCGCTCTGGTGCCCTCGTCGTCTGCGATGCAGACGCAACGCTCCTGAGCCGAACGTACGGGCTGCCGTCCGTTCTCAATGGGTCCAAGACGGGCTTCATCCTGGCACCGGACGGGTCCGAGGGCGCCGCATACGGGGCCAAACTGCCGCCCCGTCTGAACCGTGGCGACTTCCCCCCGGGCCGGGGCTACTTCGTCCAGAGCGGCCGTGCGTCGCTCGCTCACATCGCCGTCTCGTCGTGACGCGGCCTGGGCTTGTCCCCCTTTCTGCGACGTTGGAATCCAGCGCGGCAGCAGCCAAGATCGAGAACGGCACCAACCTCCCGCAAGTCCTCTAAATCGAAGGAGCAGTCATGGCATTTCTCGGTATGGACGTCGAGCTGGCTAAGGGCGAACACAGCAAGTTGACGTCCGAAATCGCGAATCTCCGCAACGCCAAGGACCAGATCACCCAGTTGGTGGCCCGCGTGGTGCCGGAGATCTGGAAGGGCACGGACGCGCAGAACTTCGAGCAGTCCTGGAACGGGCACAGGGGCACCCTGGATTCCCTCCTCAATGAGATGGAGTCGTTTGCGAAGGACTTCATGGGCGACATTACCGAGCAGGAAAACGTCTCGCGCAGCTGACCCTCACGGGTGGGTCGGCGGCCGCCGACCCACCCGCCGCCAACCACAAGAGAGGTGAACCATGAGCCTGTTCGGAATGGATACCTCCGAGATCCTCTCGGTGGCCAAAAACCTCGGCTCGCAGGCCGGTGATCTTCAACAACTCGTGGCGGATGTGGACGCGCTGGTCAAGGAAGCTGTGAGTGTGTGGGAGGGCGATGACGCCCGCCAGTTCCTTGACTGGTGGGAAACGGACCACAAGAAGGCCCTGATGGAAGCGCAAAGGTTGCTCGATAGGTTGAGTGGGGTTGCGCATGCCGGGGTGTCCGCACAAGAACGCGCGTCCAGCGCCTGAGTCCAACTATTCGGTCGGGGAGGTGTCGTGGCACGTCAAGGGATGGACGCTGATGCCGTCGAAGGCATCGCACAACGAATCCACTCTCGGAGCACCGAGGCGACCTCCATCGTCGCCAGCGCGGGACGCCTGATTCGCGGCTCCGAGCGTCTTTGGCTGGGACAACGAGCCGATCGCTGGCTCGCGGACTGGCTCACCGAAGAGGCGGCGGTTCGCAATGCGGCAGGCTTTCTTGAGGAGATGAGTCAGCGGCTGGCCAAACAGGCCCTACAACAGCGAACGGCGAGTGGGGGTGGGTCGTGGCGTCCTTCTGCCGACCCAAGCAGGCGCAAGCCCACGGCACCGAGTCAGCGGCTCATCGACGAAATGCGTGACGTGAGGGGACGCACCCCCGACGAGCAGTTGCGCTGGTGGAATGGCCTTTCCCAGCAGGAGCGGGACGCTCTCATGCAGGCGCTGCCCGGTGAGCTCACCGCCCTGGTTGGATTGCCTTCCTCGGTTCTATTGGCTGCACAAAAGGCCTACTTCTCGCAAATCTCCGCCCAGGTGGTCGCGACCACGGTGAAGAAGAGCGTGGAAGTCGAGGCGACCGTCAAGATCGTCAAGGCGTCCGTGGGTGGTGAATGTACGAAGACGACATACAAGGATGGTTCGGTCGCACTCACCTTCAAGGGTGAAGTTGCAGCGGGGGTGGGCGCGAAGCTCGACGGTGTTGGTGTCACCGCCAAGGGCGATGGTGCGGCAAGCGTGACTTATCGATTTGCCAACGAGGCAGAGGCGCAGCAGTTCCTTCGGGATCTGGAAGACGCGGTCACTCCGCAGTTCAGCGACCTGAACCCTTTCCACGAGAATCGCCTTGCGAAGTTCTTGGATCAGCACTCGAGGGATATCGAGTCCGTAGCCTTTGAGGCAGGCTCGGACGCGGGCGTGGATATTGGCGTCGGGGACGGAAAGGTTGGTGCTGCCGTTACCGTTTCTGCTGACGGGGCCGCAGGCGATCCCGGCAAGGTCACCATTCAGGCCGAGGGACATGTTTCCGGTTCCGTTCATGTTGAGGGTCCGGGGTATGGCGTGCAGGGCGAGGCCGAGGTTTCCGCGGCGGTGTCCCTGAAGGATGGAGAGCCATCATCGATCAGCTTCGACTTCTCCGGGAAGTCGGGCCCGATGGTGGGCGCGTGGGCCGGTGTCATCGAAGCCTCGATGGGCGCTTCGGCGGAAGCGTCCTATCACGTCGAATTCGATCTGAACGATCCGGTCGTCGCGAGTCACGCGGAGGCGGTGGCGGCGGCGATGGCGAGGGGCGATGTGGAAGCAGCCGTCAGGGAGTTGGAGCAGGTTGCGGATCGAGCCCTCATTGTTGTGCAGACTAACGTCACTGTCGAGGAGCAGGGCAAGGTGGACCTCGCGGTGATTTCCGGGGAGTACAACTCCAGTACCTCACAAAACACTGCGACCTTGGTCAAGCCGCCGGGTGGCACCTTCTTTAGGGAAGAGCAATGAGCGAGACGGTGCACCTTGAGGGTTTGACCATCAGTCTGCCGTCGGTCCTCGGCAGGACTCGAACCACGGACGAAGCCGGCGACGTCACCTTCAGATACTTCATTCACCCCACCATCGTCCTGGCGATCAACGTGGAATCCAATCCAGACAGCAGGGTCCTGCGCTTGGCGCCGATGCTGGCGCGAGGTGTATTGGAAAACTATTCATCGATGCCTGGATACATGGTGCTCACCGAGCGCGAGTGTGCCGTGGCGGGAGCATCAAGTGCCTTCAGGGTCTCATTTGAATGGACATCTGACACCGGGCAGAGGCAGACCTCAGTCCTGGTGACCGCGGCAAATCGCGCGCGGTGGGCAATCGCCCACTTCTCAATGCCACAGGACTGGGCATCGGTTGGCCTCGCCGAGGTCGAGCATGTCATCTCGTCGATCGAACTGTCCCACTGATGTCTCGCTGCGGATTGGCTCGAAGAGCAGGCCTGGCGTTTGCCGCTCTGGCTGTTGCTGGAGTGGGGGGTTTGGCGGGCTGTGCATTGGATGGGCTGGCCAGGAAATGCTCGTCTGCTGGGGGAAGCCTGGAAACCAAGGATTACGTCTATTCCACTCAAGACGGGGGCAGTCGAACTGGCAATGTCGCCATGTGCGTAGACCCAGAAGGTGCGATCATTGGTGTCTATAACCCTATGGTTCGAGACGAGAGCCTTACTCGATCGCCCAGCGAGGGGACTATCTCGGATTTGAATCTGGCGATCCTATCTGGCTGCTCGGGCAAAGGCGGCGTTACCTACTCAACCAAGTACAATGGGAAGTCTCGGTTCGTGTGTTTCGTGAAGGGCCAGTACCTACAGATCCTTTCTTGAGGATGATCTGACTTGACGCGTGTACACGGCGTAGGGAAATTCAGCATGATGGGAAGCGACGCAGATCGTTGCACTACGTGGGTCGGCGTTGGCCTTGCCGACAATTGCGATCGCGTTCGACGGAGTGCACGGCGCCGCGGGACATCCACCCATGTGGCGGCGCTTGGACAGTCTCATGCCCAGAAAGGGTCGCTGCTCGCTGGACAGAGTCCCATTTCTGGCGACTTGGTCGACATATTCGATGAGCCTAGCCTGACAATGGGGACGGTATACCTGCATGGGGTGGGTGAGGAGTGGACAGTACTTTGTTCGGGGTGAGGAGTCGCGCTTCAGACCGGAGGGCGGCATGGATCTCCGTGGGCTTGGCGTGCGCCGCGGTCGCTCTCGGGATCGTGGTCGCGGCGTTGGGGTCGGGAGGGCCGTTCGCCCTGGTCCCTTCAGGCATGAGCAGCGGCCTTGGTCCAGGCAAGGCCACGACGCCGACCCCCTCACCCAGCCCGACTCCCGTGCCCGAGTCCATCGACAGCAAGATGATGGTCGTCGGGGACGTCTTCTGGGGCCGTTTCGTCAACGATTGGTCTCAGGCGAGCGGCCAGGGCGTCGCCTACCCCTTCCAGCGCCTCGACGATTTCGACCGCGCCGCGTACGACGCGTGGGTCGCCGACCTCGAGTGCCCGGTCACCGACAACCCGAAGGTGCCCTCCTCCGTCGAGGACAAGACGCTCCAATTCGATTGCGACCCCAGCTACTTGGCCGAGGCCCGCAGGTGGTTCGACGTCGTCACCCTCGCCAACAACCACACCGACAACCAGGGCGGGCAGGTTGGCCTGGTGGAGACCAGGCGCCATCTGGACGAAAACGGCATCCAGCACTTCGGCACCTTCGATCCCGAAAGCCTTGGCGAACTCTGCGACGTCATTGGTATGCCGGCCAGGGTCGCCTTGTCCGACGGACGTGTCGTCCGGGGGCACCTGCCCATGGTGTGGTGTGGCTACCACGGCGTTTTCCAGACCCCATCGGCGGAGTCGATCGCCGTGATCGGGCGCTACGCCGATCGGTTCCCGGTCATCGCGATGCCGCACAGCGGGGCGGAATACAAGCCCGGGCCGGATCAGATCAAGACCACCTTCTACCGGGCCCTCATCGATGCCGGTGCGGACGTCGTCATCGGGGACCATCCCCACTGGGTCCAGTCGACCGAGGCCTACCGAGGCCGCCTCATCCTCTACAGCCTGGGGAACTTCATTTTCGACCAACAGTTCAACGGCGAGGTGACGCGCAGTGCCGTGTTGACGATGGAGGTGCAGGCGAGGGCCGCGTCTCCCGCCGACAGCCAGAACCTCTCAGCCTGGCTGGCCCTGGGTGAGCAGTGCCTCTCGTGGGCAGACACCTGCCTCGAGAAGGCCTCCGAGCAGAACCTGACGAAGGTGCCGCTCACCTACCACTTCTCCGTGCGGGGAAGTGACGACAGTGGACGTCTCGTCAGGCGAGCCACCGCGGACCAGGAGGCGAGCATCAAGGACCGCCTGGGTTGGGCGACGACGATCCAGGGGCTGGCCGGAGGCCAGTCCGGCGAGTGACTCAGATCGCCGTCGCGACCGTCGTGAGCGGCCTGATCGTCAGGTACCGCTCCGCCCCCGGGTCCTGGTCGGAGCCGAGAATGAGGGTCCCCGAGGCGTAGGAATTGGCCGGCTGCCAGCGAGCCGTGAGCTCGTCCCCAGCGGTGGCAACGGCGCAGAGATCGACGAGGCAGGCGCGGAACGCGGACAATGCCTCGGCCCGTGTGATGTCTCCGCGCCCGCCATTCGTGGACCTTGGATCATCGCCCTCGCCCTCGCTCCCTGTCAGATGCACGGTGGCTCCCGAGGATCGCGCCCGGGCGACCGCGGCGACCACGGCGGGATTCAGCACCTCCGCAGCCACCAGCTGGTCACGGTTCGCCGCCTCCATCAGGCGCGCCGCTGCTCGGTCCGCACCCGTCACGATCTCGCCAGCCACCAACTTCTCCAAGAGCGCGACCGTGCCCGGCGCCAACGACGTGAGCCGGGCCGACACGAGGTGCTGACGTGCGTTCAGATCGTGCAGGCGCCGCCGGGCGGTCGCCTGCGCGCCTTGCGCGAGACGCAGGCGGCGGTCGGCCCGCGCGAGAGTCACGGCATACAAGGCCCCGACGGCAGGGATAATGAGGAAGGGAAGGGCCAACTGGAGTGAATCGGTCACGAAGCCCGACCCGGACAGGGCGAACTCGGCGACCACGGTGCAGAAGACCCCGGCGCCGGCAACCAGCGACACCGCAGGCCGTCCACGCAAGGCCGGGATCACCAGGGCCGGGTGCGAGGCGCCGAGGAACCACAGCCGCCAGCCATCGGTCACCGAATGAGGGGCGGACCAGAGCATGAGGGCGCAGGCGACGATGACGACGAACTCGGCCGTGATGAGGACCACCCCCTCGCCAATGCCGTGGAGCAGGGCATAGGCGATGAGCAGGAGGGACAGACCTACCCAGCCGCTGGTGCCGGTGACGATGGATCCCCCTTGGAGCATACCCCCGATGAGGTGGAGCCCGGAGAAGATCAGAGTGATCCACCACCACGCCCGGAGTTGAGCCAGAGTGATCGAGGCGCCGCGGTCAGCCGCGCCTGCTGCGGCCCATGACAGGACGATGGTCGTGCCGCGGCCAGGGTGAGATGTGACAACGGCGGTCCCATCAATCAAGGCCATGTGGCCGGGGATCGAGGAACGAAGTCCGAGGCGTCGGGTTCCGATCGCGCTGTCATCGAAACCCGCGCCGTCATCACGAATCTCCACTCGCACCAAGTCCATTGACTGGGTCGCGCGGATTCGGACCCTGCCCTGCCCGCTGTGTTCGGCGACGTTCCGAAGCGCTTGGTCGGCCGCAGCGAGCACGGCGTCCGTCACCTGGGTCGGGGCTGAGCCGTCGGTCCCACGCACGCCAAGATCGGCCACGAGGCCGTGTGCCGCGGCGAGGTCGGCCAACCCTCGGCGCAGCGCGGGAGCGGGCCCTCGTGCGTTCGAGGCGTGCTCCTGTGCGGCCTGCCTGCGATCGGCCTCGTCGGCGTACTCGAGGGTCGACAGGGTCGCCAACGCATCCTGAGCCAGCTGTTTCGCCTGGGCCAGCATCACCGGGCTGGTGGCACGAGAGGTGAGGAGCAGTGCGCCGAGGACCTTGTCGTGGAGAATCCGGTTCCACCACCGACGGGCCTCGGCCCGCGCTTCGACCTCGGCAACCTGCTCCTCGGTCCGCGCGGCAAGCTGCAGGGCCGCGCCAGCACGAGCGAATCGCTCCGTGGCGCTGCGCGCCGCCCAGGCCGTGATCAGGGCCCCGACCACGGGGATCACACCCTCGACCATCGCGATACCGGGAGTGACGAGTGGGACGCGGACGACCCACTGCAGCCCCGTGACCCCCACGATCGCGGGTAGGGCGTGACGCCTGGGCAGCAGAAGGACCGCACCGCAGACGCAGCTGACCGCCCAACCCTGCGTCCAGGTCCACCCTCGCGGCGCCGCACCCCGCGTGGGGGACAGGGCGACCACGGCCAAGCCGAGGATGAGAACGGAGACGACGACCAGATAGTCACGTCGCCGGAAGCGTCCTCGCAGGGTCTGCGCCATGTACCAGCCGGCGCTGACCATGAGGAGCCCGGCAGCTGCCAGTGACACTCGAGCGTCGTAGTAGTCGGCGACCGCAGGCCACGCGAGTGCACTGAGTACGGCGTTGGAGGCGAAGGACAACGCGAGTCCACGCTGCGCGGCCCGGTCGGCCCAGCCGAAGGACACGTCACACGTTGCGGCCACGGTCAGTCCTCGATCCCGACCGGGACTCCATGTCCACGCCCATCGACCAAGCCCACGCTCAGCGCTCGCTGGGGCTGCCCGGGGTCGGGAGGATGCCGTCCTCGACGGCCCGGATGAACAGGTCCGTCTTGGTGTTGGCCGGCCGGCCGGCCGCGGCGTACTTGTGCCGTGCGCGCAACAGGTACGTGCGCGCTGTGTCCTCACTCACGGTCAGCCGGCGAGCGACGGAACTCAACTTCATGCCGGCTGCGTACAACCGGATGGCCTCCACCTCGCGGGGCGCCAGATTGGGGGCGGTCCAGAGCTCATCCTGGGCGACGGCCACGGCCCATTCACTCGAGAGGTAGGGCGTGCCGGAGGCGACGAGACCGACCGCGTGCGCGATCGTCGCGAGATCCTCCCCCTTGGACAGGATGCCGGCCGCGCCGGCCCGGAACGTCCGGGACACCAGGTGCAGCCGCGGATCCTGGGTGAAGAGCAGGACGGGCCAGCCCTTGGCTGTCAGGCGTCGAACGTTCTCGGCCGGGTCGGTTCCGTCGTGCAACTCGATGTCCAAGAGGACCAGATCGACGGTCGGGTTGGCGCGAAGGAACTGATCGACGGTGTGGGTGACCGGCGCGACGGTCGCGCCGGGAAGGTGCCAGCGCAAGCCCTCCGAGACACCGGCCAGGATGACCGGATGATCGTCGACAGCACCGATCCGCAGGTCCGACTTGACCGGAGCTGAGGGCTGGTCGTGGAGCATGTCCGGCTTCCCTGTGTTGTCGAGGAGGTCCGCCCTCGCGGGGCGAGCCGTCGCCCCCAGTCTTTCGGGCCACCCAGCGGGTTGCCATCGCTGCCCCGTCCCCATTTATGGGGTCAGGGGGAGGGAGCCTCGGCGCGTCGGGGGGAACTCGAGGAAGAGGTCGTCGGGCGCCACATCGGCGACGGGTATGCCGTCCGCGCCCGCCCCGTGGGAAGGGGGGTCCGCACGGGCGATGGTGATCGTCGCGCTGGCGCTCCCGCTGTCCGGCTGCCAGCGGGCCGTGACTCGGTCGCCGGGCCGGGCGGCGGCGAGCACATCGACCAAAGACGCACGGACTGCGCGCAAAGTCACCTCGCTCGAGGGTTCAGGGTCACCCGAGGACCGGTCCGCCGCCGTCAGGTGCACTGTGACGCCTCGACGCCGCGCGGCTTGGGCCGACCGCACGATCTCCTCGTCGAGCAGCGAACGGGCGACGAGCAGGTCTCTGTTGGCGGCCTCCGCGACCCGGGCCCGCAAGCGGTCCTCGGCCAGGAAGAGCTCCTCGTGGGCCAGTTTGCGCAACAGGGTCATTGTCCTCGGATCGAGTTGGCGAGCACGGTCATGGAGCACCCGTTGCCGTTCTCGGCTGGCGTGCACGCGGCGGCGGGCGTCCCTCGAGCGCCTCAGTGAGTCGGCGAGCCGCTCGCTCGCCCGAGCCATGGCGACGGCATACCGCCAGGCCAAACCGGGAAAGAGGACCAATTGACCGGCCGCCTGCGCGGAGTAGCGCAGGTGCGCCCATGAATGGGTGCCATAGCCCAGAAGGACCACGAGGGCGGCCGCAATGCCGAACGCCGCGCCGGTGCGCGGACGTCCACGGACCGAGGGAAAAGTCACCAGCGGCACGACTGCCCCGACGAACCACAGGCGCCAACTCAGGCCGTCGGCCGGCGGCGTGAGCAGGGCAAGCGCAGCGACCGATGCGACAACGACGAGGGGACCGACCCCCAAGGAGAGGGCGCGGTCCCGCACGTGGCAGATCACCATTCCAGCGAACAGGCAGACAACCGCAACGGAATCGCCGAGGCCCCAGGCCAGCCGGTGCTCGGTGACGAGCGCGCCGATCGCCTGGAGGAGGACCCATCCCGCGCTGAACCACCACCACCGGCTCCACTGGCCCGCCGAGATCACTTCGTGGCTCGAGGAAGGGACCATTGGTCGCCACTCCAGCGTCACCTCGGTTCCGTGACCGGGACGCGAGTGCACCCTCGCCGTGCCACCGATGGCCTCCATGTGCCCCGGGAGTGCAATCCGCAGCCCGACGCGCCTCGGGTCCACCGACAGTGGGTCAAAGCCTCGCCCTGCGTCGATCACTCGGACCGTGACCCGGTCGGCGTTCTGGTCCACTCGGACGGTCGCGGCGCGGACGCCGGCGTGTCGCTCGACATTGGCCAACGCCTGGTCGACGGCATCCAGCAGGGATTCGATGACCTCGATCGGGGGTTCTCCGTGACTTCGGGCCTCGAGGGTGACGGTCAAGCCGTGCTCGCGTCCGATCCGGCGAATGCCTCGCGACAGAAGGGTCAGCCCGTCGAGGACCGACTCCCGGTCCGGCCTCGTGGCCTCGCCAGATGCATCGGCTTCGAGAATCTGAAGGGCCTCGCGGGCCATGAGCCGTGCCCGCTTCAGTTGTGCCGGACTGGTCGCCCGCGAGCCGAGCATCAGGGCCCCGATCACCTTGTCGTGCAGCAGGCGGTCCCACCACCGACGGGCTGCTTCACGACTGTCCTGGCGATCCGCCTCGGCCATGGCGGTCTCGGCCGCCGTGGCTGCGGCATCCGCCGCCTGCTGCGCCCGCGCGGCGAACTGGACCCCCCACACGGCGACGAAGGCACCCCAGACAGGGATGAGAGTCTCGACCACCGCGATCGGCCACCCACCGAGCGGAGCCCGCAGGGCGGCATACGACAGAGACGTGGCAACCACCGACAGAATCGCCGGACGGCGCGAGAAGGCAAGCACTGCTCCACAGACGGCGAGGATCGACCAGCCCTCGGTCCAGGGCTGCTCGGCCGGGGGCGAGCCGACTGTTGGGGCGAGAACGAGCACGAGGTTGACCAGCGGGACGGCAAGGACAAGTGGCACCAGATCGATGGCGCGTGCCCGTCCGAGGACGCTCTGGACGACCAGCCACGACGCGCTGACCACGAGGAGCGCGAGCATCGCGAGACTGACGGGGAGTGGATGGTAGACGGCGAATGGTTCCCACATGAGCGCCGAGAGCAGGATGCAGGCGATCGCACTCGCGCTGAGCACCTGCATGGTCGCCCGCTCCACCCAAGCGAGCGAGCGACGCGGCACGATTCACACTGTGGCCTCTTTGTTCCCCGTGCGCCAGCCGAGGCGCCGCGTGGCGAATGGCCACCTCGAGTCAGTGCACCTCCACCGTCTGGCGACTCACGCTGAAGCCGCCCCCTGACGGATTCGCGCAGGTGAGTCCCGACTGAGTCAAGGTGCAGGTCACGTCGCCCGCCTTGAGGGTGCGGTCATAGGAAAGCCCCCAGAGACGTGCACTCCCACTCGTGACGATCGGGTCGGTCCCCTCGACGAACCAGCCTGGACGCATTCCCGGCCCCCCCATCTGGGTGGACCAGTCCACGAAAGCCTCAAGGGCGTAGACCTCGCCGGTGCACGCGAATCGGGCCGGTCCCGAGCCGGCGACTGCGACATAGTCCCCGTAGTCGATGAACTGGCAGTTGCCCTCCGCCGGGGGCGCCGTCCAGACATGTTCGGCCACACCACAGAAGACTGATTCCTCGGACAGCGAGCAACGGATGTTGCCCGATGGGCTCGCGAATCCGGTCCGTCCGACGACCTCGGTGACCGTGCCAGCGATTCCCCCGTCGTCCAGTGTGGGGGCCGCACCGCTCCAGGTGAGCGTTCCCTTGCGGCCCATACTGCCGTTGATCCGGGTCGAGTCGAACCACTCGACGAGCACCGCGTTGCCCTGGGCTTTCAGGGAGGTGAGGTTGGTAGTGTCGCCGAGGAGCATGTGCTCCCGCAGTCCCACCGATCCCTTGATGGTGCCGTCCGCGCCATAGATGACCAGCAGATCGGGCCAGTGGGCTCCGGCGGCTGAGAAACTGGCGCCGCAACTGTAATTCGCGATCGTTTCGGGGCTCCGGTCCCCGTCCAGGTCAACGACCACAGGCGCAGCCGCACCCTCGAGGACCAGCTGGCCATTACCCTCGCCCGCGATCTCCGAAGGAAGCTTGCCATCGACGAGATTCGCCTCGGGTTTCTCGCAATACGCCGGCACCCGGGCAGTGAGTAGTGCCTTGCCTTCATACGGTGTGTTCGCGGGAGCGGACGTGGCGGCCGACGAGGTCGCGGTGACTCGGGGCGGCCCCGAGGCCGGGCCGTTCGCCGTGTCCACCCCTTGGGTCGCCAGGTTGTTTCGGATCAGGAGAGCGGCGACGAGGCCGGCGAGCACGACGGCGGCCACCCCCGCAGTCATCAGCCAAGCGGTCCTCGTTGTGGCGGCCGCGGGACCTGCGGGCCCGGACGAGGGGCCCGTCATTGGTGCGGTCGAGTCGGTGGTCGCCATGGCACCTGAGCGGGCAGACATCGTGGGTGTGGTGTGGGACGGTGACCCGCCAGGCCTTCCGGGTGGAGTGGGAGTGCTCCGCGCCGGGACGCCGCACCGTGGGCAGGTCAACCACTCGGACTGCAGTTCCGTTCCGCATCGTGCGCAATACATTCTGCTCACGTCCCCTTGGTGGGCGAATCGGGGGCGAGCGAGGGAATCTGATGGCCGCAGCGGGGACAGCTCTGAGCCGCAGGCGCCAGGGAGAGACGGCACATGGGGCAATCGCCGCCCTGGGGGGAGTGGTGTCCGGTCACCAAGAGCGATCGCGCGATCGTTGCGGCCGGCTGCCGGGCAGGCACCTGAACTGTCGGCCCGCCGGACTCGGTGCCTGGGATCCTCTCACCGCACGTGACGCAGAATGCATCACCCGGCTCGAGTGCTCCTCCGCACTGAGGACACCATTGAGCGGTGGGGTCGGCGACGGGGGTCGCTCGCACACGTGCCTGTTCGACGAGCGGCGAACCCCCTTCGGGCGTGCTGTCGGCCGTTCCCGCGGGCGATGTGGTCGGATCACTTCGTTCAACTGCCGGTGCAGCGATGTGGGTCTGTGGTCCACGAGTCCTGGAGGCGGCGCCGGCCGCGGTCGCGACACAGGTGGAGCGGACTTGCACACGCAGGCGGCTCATGGGTCGCTCGTGGGCGACCGCTCCGTCATCGTCCTTCCATCGGTCAACCCGGAACGTGACCCATGAGCCGGCACTGGCGGGCTTCGCCTCGACAGCGGCTCGCCAGGAGTCGGCCTCGGTGTTGCCATAGGCGAAGATCAGCGTCGAATCGGAGCGCTCCTTCAGATAGAGGTCCCGCTCGCCCGAGGGGGCGGTCGTCCTGGCCTCGACGTCGTGCACGATGCGCTCGAGAATCTCGGGCACCTCCACGGTGGATGTGTACGTGTCCACGGCGCGGGCCCGGCGGCGGCTGGCCGCCTCGCTCACCTTCATGACGGCGCCCGCGGCGAGAGCCACCACGAAGAGCACCAGGAACAACCACAGCGGGATACCCACCCGGCCAACGATCGGCCCTGTTGTCACGAGTCATTCCTCCTTGAGATGAGTCAAGGATGCCAACGCGAAGGGCTGAGACGGAACACGTGGGCTGTCAGCCGAAGTGGGGACAAGCGCCGAATGCGCGCCTTGACTCTCCTACCCCTCCGTGGGCGCACACAAACAACGGATGCCGTCCGCACCTGGGGTGCGGACGGCATACCGGGGGTGTCGGCGGGGAACCGCCGACGTGACTCAGCGCGCTTCAGTGCCCTCGATGAACGCCTCGAGCCGACGCCGACCCTCGGTGTCCTCGCGCTGCTCGGGCGGGGACTTCATCAGGTAGGACGAAGCCGAGAGCAGGGCACCCCCGATGCCGCGGTCCTTGGCGATCTTGGCCGCGCGGATGGCGTCGATGATGATGCCCGCGGAGTTGGGGGAGTCCCAGACCTCGAGCTTGTACTCGAGGTTGAGCGGCACGTCACCGAAGGCGCGACCCTCCAGCCGGACATAGGCCCACTTGCGGTCGTCGAGCCAGGCGACGTAGTCCGACGGGCCGATGTGGACGTTGCGGTCGTCGGTCTTGCCGGCCAGGGCGCCGGTGAGGTTGGAGGTCACCGACTGGGTCTTGGAGATCTTCTTGGACTCGAGGCGCTCGCGCTCGAGCATGTTCTTGAAGTCCATGTTGCCGCCGACGTTGAGCTGGTAGGTCCGGTCGAGCTGGACGCCGCGGTCCTCGAAGAGCTTGGCCATGACCCGGTGGGTGATCGTCGCACCGACCTGGGACTTGATGTCGTCACCGATGATCGGCACGCCCGCGGCCTCGAACTTCGCCGCCCACTCCGGGTCGCTGGCGATGAAGACCGGCAGGGCGTTGACGAAGGCGACGCCGGCGTCGATCGCGCACTGGGCGTAGAACTTGTCGGCCTCCTCCGATCCCACGGGCAGGTAGGAGACGAGCACATCGACCTTCGCGTCGCGCAGCGCGGCGACGACGTCGACCGGCTCGGCGGCGGACTCCTCGATCGTCATCCGGTAGTACTTGCCGAGCCCGTCAAGGGTGTGACCACGCTGGACCGTGACCCCGGTTGTGGGCACGTCACAGATCTGGATCGTGTTGTTCTCGGAGGCGTTGATCGCCTCGGCGAGGTCCTTGCCGACCTTCTTGTCGTCGACGTCGAAGGCGGCGACGAACTCGACGTCGCGCACGTGGTAGGGCCCGAACTCGACGTGCATCAGGCCCGGCACGGTGCCCGCCGGGTCGGCGTCCCGGTAGTAGTGGACGCCCTGGACGAGCGAGCTGGCGCAGTTTCCGACGCCGACGACGGCGACGCGAATCGAACCCATGAGGGGACTTCCTTGGGGTGGGGGATGGAGCGAACTTGGTGAACAGCATACAAACCCCGACTTTGTATGCCGTCCGCTCGCCTCCGCGGGGGGCGGGCGACGGCCGGACGACAGGCACGGGGCCGGCGGAGTTCCTGTGAGCACGGGCCCCGACGCTCAGGCGCGAGCCTGTCGTTCGGCGGCACCGACCTGGAGGCCGAGCAGCCCACCGGCGCGGCGCACCTCACAGAGGTCGACGCCCGCAGTGATGAGCGAACGCACCTCGCGCTGCCGGTGCATGACGGGTGCCCAGGGAAAGCGCAAGACCATCCAATCGGCGACGGCCAGCCGGCTGTAGCGCAGGCAATCGCGCTCGAACTCGTCCTTGCCGGAATGGAACTCGTAGCTCTCCGCCTCGAGCACGAGCCTGAGACGCGAGTCGGCCAAATCGACCCGCCCCACGAATCCTGCGTCGTCGGAGATGCTCAGCTGTGGCTCGACCTGCAATCCCGGGATGTCCAAGCAGACGGCCCGCAAGCACGACTCGAAAGGGTTGGCGGCCCGGGGGTCTGCGCACCGGACAACGCGCTCAACTCGACGTCGATGAAGCCGTGGGACCCTCGCCAAGCCGTCGATCAGCTCCTCACGCGTGACCTGACCCGATCTGAGCGCCGAGTCCGCCACGCAGAGCGCCTCGTCGAACGGAAGGAGCGAGCAACATTCCAACACCGTGCGCAGGGGCGTGGTCACCAGGTCGCGTTGGTC
>WBZS01000533.1_pt1 | contig 46085 bp, 47 predicted proteins | sample 5204201 | NCBI WGS metagenome assembly WBZS01 (sample SAMN12344357, study PRJNA552823) | activated sludge metagenome | biome: Activated sludge suspended growth; feature: Nitrification reactor; material: Wastewater; isolation source: activated sludge from nitrification reactor of wastewater...
CCGGAGCATCCGCACAGCGCCCAGCAGCCGCAGCCCTACCAGATCACCCAGATCGCTCAGTGAGAGCCGAAGGAAGCACCGTGACCGAGACCGTGGAGACCACCGAGGAGCTCACCCCGTTCACCGAGGGTGAGCGCGAGATCGCCTACCGCGCCGAAGCCGCGCCGAGTTCGGCCGCGCCGGGCGAGCGCCCCGCCGTCGTCGGCCCCGCCGACGCCACCGGTCGCCGCAAGGAGGCCATCGCCCGCGTCCGGCTCACCCCGGGCAGCGGCCAGTGGAAGATCAACGGCCGTTCGCTGGAGGACTATTTCCCGAACAAGCTGCACCAGCAGACCGTCAACGAGCCCTTCGAGACCGCCGCGGTCGCCGGCTCCTACGACGTCATCGCCAAGATCGTCGGCGGCGGTGTCACCGGCCAGGCAGGCGCGCTGCGGCTGGGCATCGCCCGGGCGCTCAACGCCGTCGACGCCGAGGCTTCCCGCCCGGCGCTGAAGAAGGCCGGCCTGCTGACCCGCGACGCCCGCGTCAAAGAGCGCAAGAAGGCCGGTCTCAAGAAGGCCCGCAAGGCGCCGCAGTACAGCAAGCGCTGATCCCGGCGTGGCAAGGCTTTTCGGCACCGACGGTGTCCGGGGACGAGCCAACGCCGAACTGACCGCCGAACTGTCCCTCGACCTCGCCGTCGCCGCCGCTCACGTGCTGGGCGACGCGGGCGTGTTCGAGGGTCGTCGGCCGTTCGCGGTGGTTGGCCGAGACACCCGCGCCTCCGGCGAGTTCCTCGAGGCGGCGGTTGTCGCCGGGTTGGCGTCCGCCGGCGTGGACGTGATCCGGCTCGGCGTGGTGCCCACCCCGGGTGTGGCCTATCTCACCGGAGCACTGGACGCCGATCTCGGCGTCATGCTTTCGGCGAGCCACAATCCGATGCCCGACAACGGCATCAAGTTCTTCTCCCGCGGGGGCGTCAAGCTCGACGACGACGTGGAGGACGCGATCGAGCAGCGCGTCGGCGAATCCTGGAGCCGGCCCACCGGCGCGGACGTCGGACGCGTCCGCGACGATCTGGGCGCGGTCGAGGGCTACGTGGCCCATCTGGTCTCCAGCCTCGGCGTGGACGCCTCGCTGGCCCCGCTGAAGGTGGTCATCGACACCGCCAACGGCGCGGCCTCCATGACCGCGCTGGCCGCCTTCGACGCCCAGGGTGCCCAGGTGGTGCCGCTGCACGCCGATCCCGACGGCCTGAACATCAACGACAACTGCGGCTCGACCCACCTGGGTTCGCTGCAGGAAGCGGTGCTGCGGCACGGCGCCGATCTCGGCATCGGGCTGGACGGCGACGCCGACCGTTGTCTCGCGGTGGACGCGACCGGCCAGATCGTCGACGGCGATCAGATCCTGGCGATCCTGGCGCTCGCCATGAAAGAGGACCACGCGCTGCACAGCGACACCGTGGTGGCCACCGTGATGAGCAACCTCGGGTTCATTCTCGCCATGCGGGCGAACGGCGTCCGGGTCGACCAGACCAAGGTCGGCGACCGCTACGTGCTCGAGTCGATGAACGCCAACGGTTTCACCCTCGGCGGTGAGCAGTCCGGGCACGTGATCATGAGCGAGTTCGCGACCACCGGCGACGGCGTGCTGACCGCTCTGCACCTGGCGGCTCGGATGGCCCGCACCCGCAAGACGCTCGCCGAGCTGGCGTCGGTGATGACCCGGCTGCCGCAGGTGATGATCAACGTCCCGAACGTGAACAAGGTGCGGGCCGGCCTCGACCCGGTGCTGCAGCAGGCCGTGACCGCCGCGGGCCGCGAACTCGGCGACACCGGACGCGTGCTGCTGCGGCCGTCCGGCACCGAGCCGCTGGTGCGGGTGATGGTCGAGGCGGGCAGCCACGACCAGGCGCACGAGATCGCCGAACGCCTGGTCGGCGTGGTGCGCGACCGGCTCGCGCTGTAACTGCCTCCTGAGAGGTGGGCATGGATCTCAGTCGGACGGCGAGCCGGCCGAGCGCAGATCATGCGGCCCGGCGGCCCGGGTAACGCAGTCTTTACATGTGGGTCGTGGAATTCTCCGCCGAAACTGTTGCGGGTCGCCGAGCCCGACTGGCAGGGTGCCAGAGATCGGAAGCGCGCCCCCACCGTCACTAGTGCTTCCCGCCGGGTTGCTGCTTCGGACCTGGTCCGTCCGGAGGAATGAGTCAGATGACCGACACCAAGTCCCCGCAGCTCTCGGCGCTGGACGCCGAACAGGTCGGCTACAAGCAAACCCTGGGACGCCGCCACGTCCAGATGATCGCGATCGGCGGTGCCATCGGTACCGGGTTGTTCCTGGGATCCGCGTCCCGCCTGCACAACACCGGCCCGGCGCTGGTGCTGAGTTACGCGTTCGTCGGCCTGATCGCCTACTTCCTGATGCGGGCGCTGGGCGAGCTGGTGCTGCACCGGCCCACCTCCGGGGCGTTCGTGTCGTACATGCGCGAGTTCTTCGGCGAGAAATGGGCCTTCACCACCGGCTGGATCTATTGGATGAACTGGGCGCTGACCGGTATCGCCGACCTGTCCGCGGTCGGGCTCTACATGCAGTTCTGGTTCCCCACCCTGGACACCTGGATCACCGTGCTGATCGGGCTGGTCGTCGTGCTCGCCGTCAACCTGATGTCGGCCAAGGCCTTCGGTGAGTTCGAGTTCTGGGCCGCCATCCTGAAGGTGGGCGCCATCGGCGTCTTCCTGGTGGTCGGCACCGTCGTCGTCGTCGGCCAGTTCGACATCGGCGGGCACAAGGCCGGATTCCAGAACCTCTGGAGCAACCCCGGCGGCTTCTGGCCGACCGAGGCGCCCTACGTCTGGTACGGCCCGCTGCTGGTGATGTCGGGCGTGGTGTTCGCCTACGCCGCCATCGAGATGGTCGGCGTGGCCGCCGGCGAGATGCAGAACCCGGCCCGCGAAGTTCCGAAGGCCGTCAACGCCGTCATCATGCGGATCGCCGTCTTCTACGTCGGCTCGCTGCTGCTGCTGGTGTCGATGCTGCCCACCGAGGACTACAAGCCCGGCATCAGCCCGTTCGTCACCGTCTTCGAGCGACTCGGCATGGACTGGATGAGCGCGGCGATCCAGGCCATCCTGATCGTCGCCGCGATGTCCAGCCTGAACGCCGGCATGTACTCCACCGGTCGGGTGCTGCGCAGCCTCGGCATGTCGAAGCAGGCCCCGGCCTTCACGCTCAAGATGAGCAAGTCCGGCGTCCCGTGGGCGGGCATCGTGATGACCGCGGCCGTGATGGCGCTGGGCGCGGTGTTGAACGCCTTCGTGCCGAACGCCTTCGAACTGGCCCTCGAGGCCACCGCGATCATGATCGTGTTCACTTGGGCGACCATCTTCGCTTGCCAGATCCGGCTGCGGCAGTTGATCGACAAGGGGGTGATCCCACCAACACCGTTCCCCGCGCCGGGCTCACCGTGGACGTCCTACATCGGCTTGGGCTTCCTGGTCTTCGTCCTGGTCGGGATCGCCGTCTCCGGCTGGCAGAGTGCCCCCGACTTCGCCCACAAGATCAACTTCCTGGTGGTGGTCTTCGGCATCCCGGCCTTGAGTGCCGTGCTGGCGCTCAGTTGGCGAATGGTGAAACCCCGGGTGATCGCCAACACCGGAGGACGGATCGAGTCGGTCTGGACCGACACCGGACCCCGCTACGGCGACGCCACCGTCGCCGATCCGCGCGACGACGCACCGAGCCACTGACACCCAGGAGACCCGACATGCGAAGCAAACTCTCACCGCTCGCCCGGCTGGGCGGCGCCGTGGCCGCGGTCGGCCTGCTGCTGGCCGGCTGCACGGGGCCCGGGCAGGTCAAAGACCCCACCCCGATCGAGGGCGCCACCACGTTCAGCAAGCTGCGGATCGGCATCTCGTTCGACCAGCCCGGTCTGGGCGTCGCGACCGCGACCGGCGAGTCGGACGGGGTCACCGTCGGCAAGGACCCGAAGGGTTTCGACGTCGACACGGCCACCTACGTGGCCAAGGCGCTGGGGGTGGTCCCGGAGTCGATCACCTGGGTCAAAGCCGATCCGATCGACCGCGAGCGGCTGATCGAGGAGGACAAGGTCGACATGGTGCTGTCGACCTACACCATCACCGACGAGCGCAAGCGCCGAGTCGACTTCGCGGGCCCATACTTCATTGCCCACCAGGATCTGCTGGTTCGGCGCAACGACGAGGAACTGACCGGTCCCGACCGGCTCAAGGGGCGGACCCTGTGCGCCGCGGCGAACACCACCTCAGCCCAGAACGTGCTGAACCGCTACCAGGGTGACGTGGCGCTGGTGCAGCCGAACACCTTCTCCGAATGCGTCAAGCGGCTGGTCGCCGGCGATGTGGACGCGGTCACCACCGACGACATCATTCTCGCCGGCTTCGCCGCCCTGCCCGGAAACAAGGGTCTGCTGCGCGTACTGGGTAAGGGCTTCTCCGACGAGCCGTACGGAATCGGCCTGAAGAAGGGTTCGGACAAGCTGGCGGGCCAGATCAACCAGGCGCTGACCAACTACATCGCCGACGGGTCCTGGAAAGCCTCCCTGGATCGCAACGTCGGGCCCTCCGGGTACAAGATTCCGGATCCGCCCACGCCGGGGAAGTGACCGCGGCAGCCACCGGACGGCCCGGCGTCCGTGTCCGGGCCATGGCGGCGCTCGCGGCCACGCCCCCGTTCGCAGGTTTGGACGCCCACGCGATCGAGGGGCTGGCCTCGGCGTCCCGGATGGCCGAGTACCGCGAGGGCGAGCTGATCCTGGACGCCTTCCGGGCCCAGCCCAGCGAGGTGATCGTCGTCGTCTCGGGCCGGGTCCGGGTCTGGCGGGATGCCGAGCGTCCCCACGATCCGGCGGCGCCCGACCTGGTCTGCGGGCCGGGTGAGGTGTTCGGGCTGGACGCGACCCTGACCGGCAAGGCGATCGGGCCGCTCACCGTGGCGGACGGCCCGGTGCGGGTCCTCCGGGTGCCCGCCGACCGGGCGGCTCGGGCACTCCCGGAGCAGTCCGACGCGACGCCGGTGCACGGCATTCTCGCGACGGACGAGTTGGCCGAGGCCGGCGGCCGGATCCGGCTCGACGACGTGGCGGTCGCTCCGCTGCTGATGGTGGCCGGCGATGCCAGCGTGCGCGAGGCTGCGGCCGCCATGACCGATGCCGGCTTGGTCGGCGTCCGGTTCGCCGACGGTGAGTTGGGCGTGGTGACCGACCGGACGCTGCGGCAGCGAGTGCTGGCCGCGGGCCTGTCGTCCGCGACGACGGTGGGCGAGGTGGCGGTGACCGATCTGCCCAGGATCGACCGGGGAGCCTCGGCGACCGAGGCGCTCGTCCTGCTGCTCGACGAGCGCGTCGACCACCTGCTGGTGACCGAGCCGGACGGGCGCGTCGCCGGTGCTGTCGAGGCCCGTGACTTCGTCGGCTCACCGATGACCCCGGGGCTGCTGCTGCACGAGCGGATCCGGCGCGCCGGCACCGTGGAGGAACTCGTCGAGCAGGCCCGGCGGATGCCGGCGTTGCTTGCCAATCTGCTGGCCGGCGGGCTGACGGCGTCATGCGTCCTCAGCGTCTATTCAGCGCTGGTCGACGCGGTCACCCGGCGGATGTTGGAACTGGTCTTCGCGCGGCATCCCGAACTCTCCCCGGAGGCGTTCACCTGGCTGTCGCTGGGCAGCAACGGACGCCGCGAGTCGACCCTCAGCTCGGACGTCGACTGTGCCGTCGCGTTCCACGAGTCGCTGCCGCAGGCCGAGATCGACCGCTACCGGGAGGTATTCCTCGAACTCACCGGGTCGCTGACGGACGCCGGACTGACCGGCGACGGGCATGGCGCGACCGCCGCCCACAAGCTGTTCGCCCGCAGCAGTGCCTCCTGGGAGGAGATCGCGGGGCACTGGCTGGCCGACCCGAGCCGTGACAACGGCGCCATGATGGTGTCGCTCCTGCTGGACGCCCGGCCGATCCACGGTGGCGGAGAGGTGCCCGCGGTGGACGGGATGGTGGCCGAGTTGCGGGCCCATTCGGCCAGCATGCGGATGCTGCTGGAGGAGTCGCTGTCCAAGCGGGCCCGGCTGCGGCCGCTCGCCCGGGTGTTCCCCGGCCGGGAGAGCTTCGACATCAAGCGCCATGCCCTGCTGCCGATCGTCAACCTGGCCCGCTGGGCCGCACTGATGGTCGGTTCGACGGCCCTGCCGACCACCGAGCGGCTGCGGGCGGCGGCGGGTTCGTCGATCCTGCCGGGCCGGCAGGCGGCGACGCTGGTCGAGGTGTTCGAGGTGCTGCAGTCGATCCGGCTGCGTCGGCAGTTGCGGCAGGTCGAGCGCGGCAAGCCGGCCACCGATCAGCTGCACCTGGACCGGATCTCGGCCATCGATCGCAGCATCATCGCCCGCGCCGTCCGCGAGATCGCGACGGTGCAGCAGCGGATGGCCAACATGTCCCGCTACGAGAACCCGGAGGACTGGGGACGGCCCGACCCGGACCCGGCGGACGGCGACAGCTGGCCATGAGCCTGCTCGAGGTGCCGAGGGGACAGCGGGTCGCGGTGATCGGCGATGTCGGCGGCCATGCGGGCGCCCTGCGTGCCGAACTCGCCCGGCTGGGCGTCCCCGCCGAGGGCGCCGGGCCGCTGCCGCCGGGACTGACGGTGATCCAGGTCGGCGACCTGATCCATCGCGGGCCGGATTCGGAGGGCGTGGTCGCGCTGGTCGGACGGCACCTGGAACGGACCCCGCAACGCTGGATCCAGCTGGTCGGCAACCACGAGGCGTTCTACCTGCGGCGCCGGCAGTTCAGCTGGCCGGAGCGGGTCCCGCGCGGCACCGCGGCCGTGTTGCGCCGGTGGTGGGCGACCGGACTGATGCGGCCCGCGGTGGCCCTGCGAGCCGGCGGCGAGGACGTGCTGGTCTGTCACGCCGGCCTCACCCGGGGCTTCTGGACCGACGTGCTCGGCGCCCCCGCGGCGGTCGGCGAGACCGCGGACGCCATCAACGCGCTGGCCCGGCGCAAGGGCAGGGCGCTGTTCAAGCCCGGGACGATGCTCGGCTGGCGCGACCCCGACCACAGCGCCGGACCGGTGTGGGCGGCGGCCGGCACCGAGGTGGCGGCCAGCTGGTTGGGCCATGAGCTGCCGTTCAGCCAGGTGCACGGGCACAGCTCGGCCTACAACTGGCGCAGCGGCCAGTGGCACCTCGATGACGCCCTCCGCGATGCCGCCGCCCTGAACGAGGTCGCCAGGCACGTGACGATCACCCTGCCCGGCGGCCGGCTGGTCGGCGTCGACCCCTGCCACGGCGTGGAGGGCCAGGCGACGTGGCGTGCCTTCGAGCTGCCGGGTGCGGGATCATGACTGCACCGGCTGCACCCCGTGGTGTGGAACTGCGCGAACCGGACGCCGCGTTCGGCGATCCGCCGCATGGTGGACATCTTGCCAGCCCGCCGTACAGCTCCCAGGTGCCGAAGCCGACGTCGTCCCAGACCAGGAACAGCACGTAATGATTCCCGGAAATAGAAAGGCGGGCGGAGTCGTCGCAGCAGAACTGCGGCGACTCCGCCCGGACGGGTCTCGTCAGCTCCCCTGACGAGGTGCTGAACTCAGTTCGGAGCTCCCTTGGGCAGGACAGCGCGGAGAGCACGGTCGGACTTGTTGAAGATCAGTGCTGATGCGACACCACCGATGATCGGCCCGATCGTTGTGGATATCACCGACCAGGAGTACACGCCGGTGCCTGGGAAGCCGGATTCCCCGAAGCCCATCAACATCAACATCATGCGCGGACCGAGGTCGCGGGCGGGGTTGAAGCAGGCCTGGGAAAGCGGTGCGAAGAACAGCAGCAGCAGACCGATGGACGAACCGATGATCAGGCCGCCGGCCCAGTCGGGAACACGGCTTGCCGAGCTGGCGCCGGTCGACAGGATGAACAGCAACAGGAAGGCCGTGCCGAGGACCTCGGCGGCGAGACCGATCCAGAAGTGGAAGTTGTCGTAGCCGACGGTGCCGACGAAGCCGGGGTTCGGCGCGTAGGTGGTCAGCAGCGAGCCGATCCTCTCGCTGTGGAAGGGGACGCCCCATTCGGCGGCCTTGGCTTCCATCGCGGGCCGGAAGATCATCACCAGGCCCGCTGCGCCGACGAACCAGCCGACCAGCTGGCAACCGATGTAGAGCGGCACGAGGCGCCACGGGTGCCGACCGATGGAGGCCAATGCCAGCGTGACCGCCGGGTTGAAGTGCGCACCCGAAAGCGGGCCGGCCACGTACACCGACAGGCCGATCGCGAAGGCCCACGTGTACACGACCGGGAAGATGCCGGCGAAATAGGCACTGTCCGGCGAACTCCACACGGTGGAGGTCAACCCGATGCCGATACCGATAAAGCACAGCAAGAAGCTGCCAAGGATCTCACCGGTGATCATCGACGCCGTTGTCGGCTTGATATGGTCCGCGGTACCTACTTGAAAAAATTCATCGTCTTCCTTGGGCATCAGAAATCACCCCCGAGGGTGCCAATCAAAGCCGAGTACATCATTTGGTTTACCTCCTCATGCAAGCATTCGCCTCCCTTGGCGAATGTCTGGTTCTGTGCCGGGTGGGGCACTCGGAATCCGAGCGCCTCACGCGACGTGGCCGGCGGTGGCGTTGTCGCCCGCGGCCGGGTCAGCCCGCGCGCCCCGCTCTCCGGCGGCGGACGCTGGATGATGCACCTCGCGGTAGGTCTGGTGGAACGGCTGGTAGGCCCCGTGGGGCCGTACCGATGTCGACACCCACCGCGTACTGCTGTTTCGTCACCATTGACTCCTTCTGGATAGAGACCCCGATGCCCGCTTCGTTGTGGGCGTGCGCGCCTAGTGCCGACACGCCAAAGGTCCCTCCGGGTCGTCGGTTCGCAGCGGGCGCTGAGCCTGCGCCCGCTGCTGCCAGTCGACAGAACAGCGATTACGACGCAGGATGCCCGAAGCGGGCGCCGGCCCGCGTCGGTGAACTCTGAGGTGCACCCGTCCAGGTTCTCCGGACGACATTCCCCACGGACTTTGACGGGTAGTGGACGCCGTCGAGAATCAGGCTGTGGCCCGGTTCCATATCGGCCGTGGTCGGCTGCATCGCGATGGTATAGCAGCAACTGATCAATGTGGGAGGGCCCGTCGCAAAGTTGGACGCACCGTCCGACTTCTGGTCGGATGAGCGCACAGTTCGGCTTGTTGGGACGTCCTTGGGTTTGCCGACTCATCCCCAACCGCCTTTCTGCGTCCTCCACGGTGTCCGCCTCAAAAGACACCGAAGTCGATCACCCGGAATGGATGAGGTTGGTCACTCCGGCGTCCGCGGCGGCCTAGGTTGCCAGGGAAGCGATTCCCAGCAGTCGCACGGCGAAGCTCGTCGCCGGCGCGCTGGGCAGCAGCCTTGGTGCGGATCGTGCCCTCGTGCGCGGCCGCCGTGGACATCCCCCGGACAAGGAGAAACCCGTGACCGATGTGCTTCCCTCGTGGCGCGAGACGCCGACCCGCGCGGCCATCCTCGACTTCGTCACCGCCGTCACCACCCCGGGGCCGGGCTTCGTCGAGCCGGACGCCAGGGTGGCGGTGTTCGACAACGACGGAACCCTGTGGACCGAGAAGCCGATGCCGACCCAACTGCACTACCTGCTCGGGCGGTGGCGGGCGGCGGTGGCCGCCGATCCGTCGCTCGGCGACCGACAGCCGTACCGGGCGGCCGTCACCGGAGAACTGGCCTGGCTCGGCCAAGCGATCGACAGGCACTACGCGGGCGACGACGCCGACCTCGGCCTGCTCATCGCTGCCGTGTCCGCGGCGAGCGCCGGCGCCAGTGTTGAGGAATACGAAGCATCGGTTGCCGTCTTCTACCGCGAAGCCCGCCACCTCACTTTGCACAGTTCCAACGCCCAGACTGTCTACCAACCGATGGTTGAACTCCTGCGTCTGCTCGACGATCACGGCTTCCGCAACCACATCGTCTCCGGCGGAGAACGCGATTTCATGCGGCCGATGAGCCAGGACTATTACGGCATTCCGCCGCATCGCGTCATAGGCACCGCGATGGGCATGGAGTATGACGCAGCCGACAATCTGGTGCGCTTCGGGCCGAAGATGGCCTTCTTCGACGACGGAGGCGAGAAGCCGGTACGGATCTGGATGCGGGTGGGCCGGCGGCCGATCCTCGCAGCGGGAAACTCCAACGGCGATGTGCCGATGCTGCGGTTCGCGCAGGGAAATCCGCGTAGCCTCGCGCTGCTGGTCAACCACGACGACGACACGAACCGGGGCGACCAGCCGTACAGCAACGGAGCCGAGCAGGCCATCGATGTCGCCGGCGCCCCACGGCTTCACGGTGATCAGCGTGCGGGACGACTGGAAGCAGGTGTTTCCGCTCGGTGCCAGCAAGGAGTGACCGGACGGTCCGGTCTCAAGCGTCGCGGGCGCAGCGGAACCCGACATGCGACATGCCGGTGTCCTCCGACTGAGGCGAGCGGGCCGCGGGCCGGAACCGCAGGCAGTACTCCGGCGAGCACAGGAAGGAGCCACCCTTGAGCACCCGGCGAGGGGAGTCGGGAAAGCTCGGCTCGGCGCTCGCCCTGGCGAGCAGAGTCAGCCGCTTACCCGAGTCGATCGGCTTGTCCGGGAGGCGGACGTGCTTGAGCGTGTAGTAGTCGCTCGTCCACTCCCAGACGTTGCCGATCATGTCGTACAGGCCGTAGCCGTTCGCGGGGTAGGACCCGACGGGGCGGTATCTCCCACCCCTTGGTTGTCGTAGGGAAACCGTCCCAGCCACGAGTTGGCCTGCGGCACCCCGTCCGGGTACGGCTCGTCGCCCCAGGCGAAACGAGAGCCCTCGACCCCTCCGCGGGACGCGAACTCGTGTTCGGCCTCAGTGGGGAGTCGCTTGCCGGCCCACTCCGCGAACGCCGTCGCGTCCTCGAACGCGATATGGGCGACCGGATGCTGCAGCCGCGCTCGGAATGAGGAACCGGGTCCGAAGGGGTGACGCCAGCACGCGCCGGGCCGCCACTGCCACCAATTCCGCCAGTCCCGCAGATCGACGGGGCCCGCGGTCGGAACGAACACCAGGGCTCCCGGCACGAGACTCTCCGGCTTCGCGCCAGGGAATTTGCCCGGATCCAGCGGTCGCTCGGCGACGGTGATGTATCCGGTCTCCTCGACGAACTGCGCATAGTCGGAGTTGGTGACCTCGTATCGATCGATCCAGAACGACTCGACGGTGCGATCGTGGACCGGACGTTCGTCGGGATAGAACTCAGTCGAGCCCATCCGGAACCTCCGTCCGGAGAGCAACACCATGTCGTCGAGCACGCTAGAACACTAACCGCGGCTCTCCCCGCAGGTGCGCACCGCGGCGAATGCTCACCTCTCTCGGGTGAGGGGGTATCCACCGCTCGCTGCGACCGGGACAGGCTGGCACGAGAGCGCTACCTGTCACCTCTGCATTAAGGAGTTCCCGTGTCGAGCAAGCCGAACATCATTCTGTTCATGTCGGACGATGTCGGGTGGGGTGATCTCGGCTGTTACGGCGGCGGCGAGAACCGCGGCGCGCCGACACCGCACCTCGACCAGCTGGCCGCCGAGGGCCTGCAGTTCATGTCGTTCTACGGTCAGCCCAGCTGCACCCCGGGTCGCGCCGCGGCCCTGACCGGCCGGCTGCCGATCCGCAGCGGCATGACCACCGTGGCGTTCCCCGGCGATGGCGGCGGCCTGCCCGCAGGCGAGTGGACGCTGGCCAGCGTGCTGAAGCAGGCCGGCTACGCCACCTGCCAGATCGGCAAGTGGCACGTCGGCGAGTCGGACTACTCGATGCCGACCGCACACGGGTTCGACGAGATGTACAACACGACGCTCTACCACCTCAACGCGTACACCTACACCGACAAGGCCTACAACCCGGACTTCCCGTTCGACGACGCCGACACAATGAAGATGTGGGGCAACGTCACCGGTGCGATCGAGGGCAAAGCGGGCGAGCCCTGGCGTGAGGTGGAGAAGATCGACTCGGAGAACATCCCGCTGGTCGACGAGAAGTCCACCAATATCGCGCTCGACTATCTCGATGAGCACGCTGGAGCCGAGGAGCCGTTCTTCCTCTACTTCAACACAGCGAAGGTGCACCAGCCGAACCTGCCGCATCCCGATTTCGAAGGCTCCTCGCTGGGCAAGTCCAAGTACCTCGATTCGCTCGTCGAACTCGACCACCGGGTCGGGCAGGTGGTCGACAAGGTGCGTGAGCTGGGCATCGCCGAGAACACCCTGATCATCTGGACCACCGACAACGGCGCTTGGCAGGACGTGTACCCCGACTGCGGCTACACCCCCTACCGCGGCACCAAGGGCACCGACTACGAGGGCGGCAGCCGGGTTCCCGCGATCGCCTGGTGGCCGGGCACCGTTCCGGCCGGACGGCGGAACTCCGAGATCGTCGGATCGCTCGACCTGATGGCGACGTTCGCCAGCCTGGCCGGCCTGGAGCTGCCGACCGAGGACCGCGCGGGCCAGCCCACCATCTTCGACTCCTACGACCAGACCGCGCTGCTCAAGGGCGAAGGCCCGTCCGCTCGGGATCACTGGCTGTACATGACCGAGACCGAGATGATTCCCGGCGCAGTGCGGATCGGCAAGTGGAAGGCCGTGTGGAACGTCCGTGACCAGTGGCGCGGGCCCGCCTCGTACACGGCGATCGTCCCCCAGCTCTACGACCTGTGGCAGGACCCGCAGGAGCGCTACGACGTCTTCATGACCGGCTTCGCCGAGAAGACCTGGCAGGCGCCGCAGATGGCCAAGCGACTGCTCAGCGTGCTGCCGTCGTACCGCCAGTACCCGAACCGGCCGCTGCAGTCGGCGGGCATCAGCTATGCGATGTTCGATGTCGAGGACGCCCAGGTGCAGGAGCAGATCTCGAAGATGCTGCACGGACTCTCCTCCGCGGGCTGATCGTCCCGCACCCTTCCGATCACAGACGCGGGCTGCGGCAGATCGCGTGGCCCGAGTCTGGTGGCGGTGTGGATTCAACCCGAAGGCGGTTCCGGGTCACACCTTGCGGATCCGCACCCAGCTGACCTGGTGGTTCTCGCCCTTGCGCAGGATCGCGGTGGCCCGTCCGCGGGTGGGACGGATGTTGAGTTCCAGGTTGGGGCCGTTGATGGTGTCCCAGAAGGTGCTGGCGGTGCTCAGCGCTTCGGTCTCGGAGATGTCGGCGTAGCGCCGGAAGTACGACTGCGGGTTCCGGAAGGCGGTGGCGCGCAGGGCCATCCAGCGGTCGATGTACCACTGCCGGATGAACGCCGTCCGGGCGTCGACGTAGACGGTGAAGTCGAAGAAGTCGCTGACCGCAAGGGCCGTGCTGCCGTCCGAGCGGCGCCGGGCCGGCTGCAACACGTTCAGGCCCTCGACGATCAGGATGTCCGGGTCACGGACCGCGATGCGCTCGCCGGCAAGGATGTCGTAGGACAGGTGCGAGTAGACCGGCGCGGTGACCTCCGACTTGCCGGATTTCACGTCGATGACGAACTGCAGCAGCGCCTGCCGGTCGTAGGACTCCGGGAATCCCTTGCGATGCGCGATGCCCATCGCCTCGAGCATGTGGTTGGGGTAGAGGAAACCGTCGGTGGTGACCAGATCGACCCGCGGACGTCGCGGTCCGCGCGCCAGCAACTCCTTCAGCAACCGGGCCGTGGTGGACTTCCCCACCGCCACCGAGCCGGCCACTCCGATCACGAACGGCACCTGCTTGTGGTTGATGCCGAGGAAATCGTGGCTGGTCCGGTACAGCGCGCCGGTGCGCTCCCAGTACAGGTTCAGCAGCTGGGTGAGCGGATGGTAGACCTGCCGGACCTCGTCGGAGTCAGTCGGGTCGCCGAGGCCACGCAGCCGGGCCAGCGTCGCGGCGTCCAGATCCCACGGGACGGCCTCGGCGAGTTCGCTCCACTGCTGGCGGCTGAGCGCGACGTAGGGCCCATACGGGTCGTCCTCGGGTGCGAGCGGCATTCCGGGCGGAAGCACGATCGGTAGCGGATCCATGACACCTCGCTGGCTGGACAGGCCACCAGTCTGCCCGGCTCGCGCCGTCCGGTCCGGCAAATCCCCGGCGACACCCGTCACCGCCTGGGCAGCGGCCGAGCCGGGCGACGTGCCCCGGTAAAGTTCGCGCCATGTGCGGAATCATCGGATATGTCGGTCCTCGCGATGCCAGCAAGGTGGTGGTTGAAGGGCTGCGCCGGATGGAATACCGCGGGTACGACTCCGCCGGGGTGGCGGTGATCGCCGACGGAGCGATCGATTTCCGCAAGAAGGCCGGCAAGATCACCAACCTGGACGCCGCGATGGCCGGCGACCGGCTCGCGGTCAGCGACATCGGCATCGGGCACACCCGCTGGGCGACCCACGGCGGCCCGACCGACTCCAACGCGCACCCGCACGTCTCGGCCAACGGCCGGGTGGCGCTGATCCACAACGGCATCATCGAGAACTTCGCTCCGCTGCGGGCCGAACTCGCGCAGCAGGGCGTCGAGTTCCGCTCCGAGACCGACAGCGAGGTGGCCGCCCAGCTGCTCGGCCGGGCCGTCTCCGGCGGCGCCGATCTCGCCGACGCGATGCGGAGCGTCTGCAACCAGCTGCACGGCGCGTTCACCCTGGTCGCCATCGACACCGCCGAGCCCGAGCGGCTGGTCGCGGCCCGGCGCAACTCGCCGCTCGTGGTGGGCGTGGGCGACGGCGAGAACTTCGTCGCCTCGGACGTCGCGGCATTCATCGAGTTCACCCGGCACGCCATCGAGCTGGGCCAGGACCAGGTGGTCGACGTCACCCGCGACCAGGTCAGCGTCACCGACTTCGCCGGACGCCCGGCCGAGACCCGTCCGTTCGAGGTGACCTGGGACCTGTCCGCCGCCGAGAAGCAGGGCTACGACTGGTTCATGCGCAAGGAGATCTACGAGCAGCCCCAGGCCGTGGCCGACACCCTGCTCGGCCGCTACAACACCGACGGCTCACTGAAGCTCGACGAACTGCACATCCCCGAGGAGGAGCTGCGCACCATCGACAAGATCATCGTCGTCGCCTGCGGCACCGCCTACTACGCGGGGATGGTCGCCAAGTACGCCATCGAACACTGGACGCGGATCGCCTGCGAGGTCGAGATCGCCTCCGAGTTCCGCTACCGCGACCCGATCATCACCCCGCGCACGCTGGTCGTCACGCTGAGCCAGTCCGGCGAGACCGCCGACACGTTGATGGCGATCCGGCACGCCCGCGAGCAGGGCGCCAAGGTGATCGCCATCTGCAATACCAACGGCGCCACCATTCCGCGCGAGTCGGATGCCGTCATCTACACCCACGCCGGCCCCGAGATCGGGGTCGCCTCCACCAAGGGCTTCCTCACCCAGGTCGCGGCCTGCTACCTGCTCGGCCTCTACTTGGCTCAGGTGCGCGGTGCGAAGTTCGGCGACGAGATCGCCGCCATCATGGGCGAGCTGGCCGCCACCCCGCCGCTGATCCAGCGGGTCCTGGACGACATCCAGCCGATCAAGGAACTCGCCGCCCGCTACGTGAACACCAAATCGGTGCTGTTCCTGGGCCGGCACGTCGGCTACCCGGTGGCGCTGGAGGGGTCGCTGAAGCTGAAGGAGATCGCCTACCTGCACGCCGAGGGCTTCCCGGCCGGCGAACTCAAGCACGGCCCGATTGCCCTGGTCGAGGACGGCATCCCGATCTTCGTGGTGGTGCCGCCGCAAGGCCGGGACCAACTGCACGACAAGGTGGTTTCCAACATTCAGGAGGTGCGGGCCCGGGGTGCCTTCACCATCGTGCTCGCCGAGGACGATGACCACGAGGTCACCCCGTACGCCGACTTCCTGTTCCGGCTGCCCAAGGTGTCGACCTTGATGCAGCCGCTGGTCGCCACCATCCCGCTGCAGATGTTCGCCTGCGAGGTGGCCACCCTCAAGGGCTACGACGTCGACCAGCCCCGCAACCTCGCCAAGTCGGTCACCGTCGAGTGATCGTCGGCATCGGCATCGACGTCTGCCCGGTCGAGCGATTCGCCACGGCCGCAGCCCGCGAGCGGCTGCTGGCCCGGTTGTTCACCCCCGCCGAGCGGGACTCGTCGATGAACCGGATGGCCGGACGCTTCGCCGCCAAAGAGGCGCTGGCCAAGGCGCTCGGCGCGCCCGCCGGGCTGTCCTGGCACGACGTCGAGGTGCGCAAGGACGACCTCGGCAAGCCCTATTTCCACTACACCGGGACGGTCGCCGACCGGGTCGCCGCGCTGGGCATCGCCACGGTGCACCTGTCGATCACCCATGACGCCGGCATCGCCGCCGCGGTGGTGGTCTGCGAGGCTTGACGCCATGTTGTCGGCATACCTGGCCCGGACCATTCGCGCGGCGGAGGAACCGCTGCTGGCGTCGATGCCCGGGGTACTGATGCAGCGGGCGGCGTCCGGGCTGGCGTCCGCGCTGCTGCGGGAGCTGCGCGAGCGGCGGGGCGCGGTCTACGGGGCGCGGGTGCTGGTGGTCGCCGGCGCCGGCAACAACGGCGGCGACGCGCTGTATGCGGGCGCGCGGTTGCTGGGCCGGGGTGTCGCGGTGCGGGCCTGGCGCACCTCGCAGCGAGTGCACGAGGCGGCGTGGGCCGCCTTTCGTGCCGCCGGCGGCCGGGAACTGGACGCCGTCGGTGCCGTCGCAGCTCTGGGTGAGACCGATCTCGTTGTCGACGGCGTGCTCGGCATCGGCGGACGCCCCGGCCTGCGCGAGCCGGTCGCGTTGTTCGCCCGGGCCTGTTCGGATGCCGCCGTGCCGGTGGTGGCTGTCGATCTGCCGTCCGGGCTGGCGGCGGACTCGCCCTCGTTGGTTGAGCCTGTCGAAACCGGCTCCGCGGTGGCTGGGCCGGTCGAAACCGGCGTCTCGACAAGCTCGACCGACGGAGGGGCTCATTTCACCGCTGTCCGCACGGTCACCTTCGGCGGGCTCAAGTTCTGCCATATGCTCCAGCCCGCGGCGTCCGGGTGCGGAACGGTCGAGCTGGTCGACATCGGACTCGACCTGGGCGAGCCGGACCTGCGCTGCTGGCAGCCGTCGGACGTCGCCGCCGCCTGGCCGGTGCCCGACGCCACCAGCGACAAGTACTCCCGGGGCGTGGTCGGTCTGGACACCGGGTCGCAGGCCTACCCCGGTGCGGCCGTGCTGTCGACGCTGGGCGCGGTGCACACCGGCGCCGGCATGGTGCGGTTCGCCGGTGCGGACGGCGCCGTCGACCTGATCCGGCACGCCGCCCCGAACGTGGTGTTCGGCACGGGACGGGTGCAGGCCCGGGTGCTGGGCTGCGGCTGGGGCGATCGCCCGGACGGCGCCGAGCTGATATCGCGCGCACTGGAGGAGCAGGTGCCGCTGGTGCTGGACGCCGACGCGCTCCGCTGTTTGCCGCCGGGTGAACTGGGGCAGCGGGTCCTGCTCACCCCGCATGCGGGCGAACTCGGCCGTCTGCTGAAAGTCGAGCGCGCCGCGGTGAGCGCCGATCCGATCGCGGCCGTCCGCGCCGCCGCGACGCGGTGCGGCGCGACGGTGCTGCTCAAGGGCGCCACCCAGTACGTCTGCGCGCCGGACGGCCGGGTGGCCATCGCCGTCCCCGGACCGCACTGGAGCGCCCAGGCCGGCTCGGGCGACGTCCTCGCCGGCATCTGCGGCACACTGCTCGCAGCCGGGCTGCCCCCGGTGAAGGCAGCCCTCGCCGGTGCCTCGATCCAGGCCCTGACCGCCGCGGCGGCGCCGGGACCGTGCCCGCCCCAGGATCTCGCCGAACGACTGCCCGGGGTGATCGCCGGCCTCGTCTCGCGATAGAGCCGCGGCCCTGAATGGCGCGACTCTGTGGCCGGATGGCGGGCTGAGGATCGTCGGAGCCGGCCCGAGGTGAAAGAATCCCCGTGGCGCCTGTTGCGTGCCGGACGTCCGTCAACGAGGAGAACCTGATGGAACAGACCCTGGTGATCGTGCTGATCGTCGCCGCGGTGGCGATCGCGGTCATGTATTTGATGCGCAAGCGTCAGGCCGCGTCCGCGCAGGCCCCGGCGGAGGCGGAGAAGGCACAGCCCGTTCCACCGTCCCCTGCCGTCCCCGTCCCACCGGTCACCGCGGAGACCCTCGCCGAGCCGGGGACCGGGCCACTGGCCGCCGAGACGGCTGCCGCGGTGCCCGTCGCAGAGCCGGTCGCCGTCGATGACCAGGACGCCGTGCTGAAGCTGAGCGCCATCGAACTGAACGGCACCGCCACCGCCAAGAACGAGGCGATCCGCGAAGCCGGCGGTCTCCTGGTGGCGGTCGGAGCGGTGGATGACAGCTACATCGAGTCGATGTTCGAGCGGGAACGGTCGGTCTCCACCTACATGGGCAACCTGCTGGCCATTCCGCACGGCACCAACGAGGCGATGCGGTCGATCAAGTCCTCGGCCATCTCACTGGTCCGCTACCCCGGCGGGATCGAGTGGAACGGCAACCCGGTCAAATTCGTCATCGGCATCGCGGCCGGCAATGGTGAGCACCTCGAGCTGCTCGGCCGGATCGCCGAGGTCTTTCTCGACGAGTCCCGGGTGGCGCTGCTCGAGCAGGCCACGACCCCCGAAGAGGTCTGGCGGACCCTGGTCAAGGTCAACGGCTAACTGGCAGCCGGCCGGCTATGGTGCCGCTCGCCCGGCGGCCGCGAGCAGTGCCGGGCGGTTCCTGCGGTACCAGTCCCGGGTGCGTTCGGCGCGGTGTTCGACCACCGCCCAATAGTCCACGAAGCCCTCGATCCCGGCGGCCGAGCCGTCCTCGACGACCTGGTAGAGCCAGTCGTGGTTCGCGCTGACCGCGTCGAGGAACTCCGCCGGGTCGAAACCGCCGCCGTAGGCGTCCAGGAAGATGCTCAGCCGCTCCGGTCCGCGACCGTGCCGGAGATCGTCGATGTACTCGTCCCCGCGCAGCGGCGCCCACAGCCGGGCGGCGGCAGCCACGTCCCAGATCGGACGGCCCGGCCCGGCCAGATCGAAGTCGATCAGCGCCACCGCCTCGCCGTCGCGGAACACCACGTTGGCGAGGTTGGGGTCGCTGTGGCAGGCCAGCGTGCCGCGGAACGCTTCCGGCGGTGGGCGGGACCACCGCCAGGGGGTGGTGTCGAAGCCGGCCACCGCCTGGTGATAGCGCCGCAGCAGGCGCGCGACGCTGCGCAGCGTGCCGTCGCTGAACATCCACGGCGCATAGGGCGGGACGACGGTGTCGCCGGGAATGAAACTGAGCACCTCGCGGCCCCGCTCGTCCGTGCCGAGGAACCTGGGTGCGCCGTCGAATCCCACCGCTTCCAGGTGGGTCAGTAGCGCATGCACGCTCGGGGCGTGCGGCCCGGGGGGTCGATGGACGGCTTCCCCGCGCCGCATGATCCGCCCACGGTTCGCCGTGCCGCCCACCAGAACCACCTCGTCCGGGCCGGCACCGTTGCCGGCCTCGGTCACGTCAGGTCCCGTTGGTCGTGGGTGAGCAGCGCCTCGGCCAGCGACGAGTGCGTCACCAGCATGGTCACCAGCCCGCTGCGCAGCGCGGCCAGTACGGCGGAGTGCTTGTCCTTGCCGTAGGGGATGGCGATCCGTTGCGACATCGCCCGCAGCTGCTCGGCGTCGACGGCGATCATCCGTTCGTTGAACGGCGTGTGCAGCGGTTCACCGTCGGCGGCCAGGCAGACCCCCGCCATCTCGGCGCAGACTCCGGCCTGGGCCAGCGCCGCGCGTTCCGGCGGCGTGGCCGCGTGGTAGAGCGTGGACAGCCCGGGCGCCCAGCGGCCGATGCCGACCACTCCGACGTCGGCCGAGGCCGCCTTGCCGAAGGCCCGGACGATCTCCGGTTGCCGTCGCAGCGCGCGCGCCGTTGCGGCGTCCGGGACCAGGAACGGCGCGAAGTACAGGTAGGCGGGACCGCGGCAGATCCGGGCCAGGTCGCGGACGATGTCCACGGCCGTCTCGTCGTCGCTGCCTCCGGGCGGGTCGAGCGGGCGCGGCAAGACGCCGGTGAGCTGGACCACGGACGCCGGCGGCATCCGGCGGCTGTGCCGGACCATCGACTGGACGCACCGTGCCCAGGCGAGGCCGATCAGATCACCGGTGCTGACCACCTCGGCGAGCAGATCGGCCGCCGCCCGTCCCAACGCCGACCGGAGCAGAGCCGGATCGCCCTCGGCGCAGTCGACGACCACCGCGTGCTCCAACCCGAACCGCTCGCGCAGCCGGATCGAGCGGTCGAGGTCGATGGCGCCGGACTGCTGGATCTCGATCCGCACCACGCCTTCCTGCTTGGCGACCTGCAGCAGTCGGGCGACACGGAACCGGCTGAGTCGGAATTCGTCGGCGATCTCGACCTTCGTGCGCTCGTCCAGGTAGTACCGGCGGGCGATCTCGGCGGCGAGGACGAGTTCGGCGGGACCTCTGAAGGCTGCGCCGCCTCGCTGAGTGGGTTCGCTCATTTGAGTGGCGACGGTATCAGAACGCCGTCATCGGTTGACGATCGCGGCCCACCGGGGCAACGTGGATCCGTGGCCTACTGCGCAGATGAGTGCGCAGCGCCTCATTTCGCGCGCCGGGTGAGTTGGGGTGTAGCTCGCTCTGCGCCTGCGGACTAGGGTTTCCAGATCACGATGCACGGGACAACGCCAAGCAGAGTCGCGCGGCCCCGAGCAGAACACAAGGAGACATATATGTCGACCACAACTGCCGCGCCGAGGACGTCGGTGCGGGTTCACGTACAGAAGTTCGGAACATTCCTGTCCGGCATGATCATGCCCAACATCCCGGCACTGATCGCCTGGGGCATCCTCACGATGTTCTTCATCCCCGCCGGCTTCACGCCCAACGCGAGCGTCGCCACGATCGTCGGGCCGATGATCCACTACCTGCTACCGATCATCATCGCGTTCACCGGCGGGCATATGGTCTATGGCGCCCGCGGCGCTGTGGTGGCCGCGATCGGCACCATCGGCGCCATCGCCGGGTCGGACTTCCTGATCGCCCAGGAGAATGCCCGACTGCTCGAGCTGTGGCTCGCGCAGGGCAACGCCGAGGCCGACTTCAAGGAGTTGGGCCAGGTCCACATGTTCATCGGCGCCATGATCATGGCGCCGCTGGCCGCCTACAGCATGAAGTGGCTGGACGGCCTGTGGGAGAACAAGATCAAGGCCGGCCTCGAAATGCTGGTCAACATGTTCTCGGCGGGCATCTGGGGTTTCTTCCTGTTGCTCGTCGGGTTCTACCCGGTCGCGTGGCTGGTCAACGGCGTCATGAACGTGCTGAGCAACGCGGTGAACTGGCTGGTGGCGAACAACCTGCTGCCGCTCACCAGCATCATCATCGAGCCTGCCAAGGTGTTCTTCCTGAACAACGCCATCAACCACGGCGTGCTGACACCGCTCGGCACGCAGCAGGCCTCCGAGACCGGCAGGTCCATCCTGTTCCTGCTGGAGGCGAACCCCGGCCCCGGTCTCGGGCTGCTGCTGGCCTTCGCCGTGTTCGGCGTCGGTGCCGCCAAGGCGTCCGCCCCGGGTGCGGCGTTCATCGAGTTCATCGGCGGCATTCACGAGGTGTACTTCCCCTACGCACTGATGAAGCCCGCGCTGCTGGTCGCCCTGATCGGCGGCGGCATGACCGGCGTCACCACCAACATGGTGCTCGGGGGTGCCCTGCGGGCTCCGGCCGCACCGGGAAGCATCCTGGCGATCATCGCGCAGACCGCCCCCGGCGCGTACATCGCGGTGATCTTGTCGGTGATCCTCGCCGCCACGGTCAGCTTCCTGATCGCCTCGGTGATCCTGCGGGCCTCCCGTAAGAGCGACCTGGCGGCCGAGGCCGCGGGCGAGGACAAGTTCTCCAGCGCGATCAGCCAGACCGAGGCCAACAAGGGCAAGTCGTCTTCCGCGCTGGCCGGCCTGACCGGTGCCGGCGCGGCGCCGTCCGGTCCGGTGAAGTCGATCGTGTTCGCCTGCGACGCGGGCATGGGCTCCTCCGCGATGGGTGCCTCGGTGCTGCGGAAGAAGATCCAGTCCGCCGGGTTCACAGACGTGACCGTGGTGAACAAGGCCATCTCGAACCTGACCGACACCTTCGACGTGGTGGTGTCACACCAGGACCTGATGGACCGTGCGGCACCGGCGACGCCGTCCGCGGTGCACGTGGCCGTGGACAACTTCATGGCCTCCCCGCGCTACGACGAGGTGGTGGAGATGGTCCGGCGGGCCAACAGTGGTGGTGCGGACGAGGCGTCCGGCCCGACTCCGGCGACCGCTCCGGCTCCGGCTCCGGCGACCGCTCCTGCGGCTGCCGCGGCGGATGTCGCGACCGCTCAACGGGCGCCGGTTGCCGAGGTCGACGAGGACAGCGCGGTGCTGAAGCTGTCCTCGATCGTCCTGGAGGGCTCAGCCACCGACCGGGACGGCGCCATCACCGAGGCCGGCAACTTGCTTGTGGCTTCGGGGAACGTCGACGCCGGCTACGTGGCGGCGATGCACGAGCGGGAGAAGTCGGTGTCCACCTACATGGGCAACCTGCTGGCCATTCCGCACGGCACCAACGAGGCGAAGTCGATGATCACCAAGTCGTCGATCTCGGTCGTCCGGTACCCGAACGAGATCGAATGGAACGGCAATCCGGTCAAGTTTGTGATCGGTATCGCCGGCGCCGGCAATGATCATCTGGAACTGTTGGGGAAGATCGCCGAGGTGTTCCTCGACGAGTCGCAGATCGCGAGTCTCGAGCAGGCGACGTCGCCGGCACAGGTGCGGGACGCATTCGGAAAGGTGAATGGCTGACATGAAGGCAGTGCATTTCGGGGCCGGCAACATCGGCCGTGGGTTCGTCGGGCTGTTGCTCAGCAACGCCGGCTACGAGGTGGTGTTCGCCGACGTGGCCGATGACCTGATCGATGCTCTGGCGAGTTCCGAGTCCTACGCCGTCAACGAAGTGGGGGACGACCCGCGCAGCACTGTGGTGCGCGGGTATTCCGCCCTCAACTCGTCCAAGCAGGCCGAGGAGCTGACCGCTGCGATCGCAACGGCCGACATCGTGACCACCGCGGTGGGGGCGCACATCCTGAAGTTCGTGGCCCCCGCGATCGCGGCCGGGATCGCGGCCCGGCCGTCCCGCGCGGCCAAGGTGGCGGTGATGGCGTGTGAGAACGCCATCAACGGCACCGACATCCTCAAGGGCGAGGTCGAGGGTGCCTACCAAGGTGACGACCTGGCCGACCGGGCGCTGTTCGCCAACACCGCGGTCGACCGGATCGTCCCTGCCCAGGCGCCGGACGCCGGCCTCGACGTCACCGTCGAGAACTACTTCGAGTGGGCCATCGAGACCCCGCCGTTCGAGGGCAACGTGCCCGAGATCCCCGGGGTCACGTGGGTGGCCGATCTGGAGCCGTACATCGAGCGCAAGCTGTTCACGGTGAACACCGGTCACGCCACTGCGGCCTGGTTCGGGTATGCCGCGGGCATCGAGAAGATCTCCGACGCGCTGGCCGATCCGTCGGTGGCGGCGAAGGTGGCGGACGCGCTGGCCGACACCAAATCGCTGATCGTCGCCAAGCACGGCGTCGACGAGACGGTGCAGAGCGCGTACGTGTCGAAGATCCTGAAGCGGTTCGCCAACCCGTTCCTGCCCGACACCACCCTGCGGGTCGGACGCGGACCGCTGCGCAAGCTGAGCCGGCACGACCGGTTCATCTCGCCGGCGTCCCAGCTGGCCGAGCGGGGCATGTCCTGCGACGGACTCTTGGCGGCGATCGGCGCCGGACTGCAGTTCGACACCACCGAGGACCCGGAGGCCGTCGAACTGCAGCGCCTGCTCGGCGAACTCTCCCCCGAGGAATCGGTCAGTCAGATCACCGGCCTGGAACCCGATCACCCGCTCCACCCGGCGGTGCTCGAGGTATTCGCCCGACGCCAGGCCTGATCCACCCACGAACCGACGGCGCCCCGGACCCCCGGGGCGCCGTTCGCACGCTCGGGGACGGTTCTTTCGGTCACCGGGGACGGTTCTTTCGGTCACCTGGCGGTTCGGACCGAGCGGGCGAGCGCCGCGACTGGTGACCAAGAGAACCGTCCCTGGTGACCAAGAGAACCGTCCCTGGTGACCGAAAGAACCGTCCCCAGTGACCAAAAGGACCGTCCCCGGGGTCTGAGCCTTCCGGCTGACACGGACGAGGGTGCATCCTCGGCGAGGACTACAGTGGGACGGCCCCATCGTCAACCAGAGGATTCCGCCATGTCCGCCCTGTCCACCGAGGCCGTTGTCGCCGAGGCTGCCCTGCCCGACGGCGGGCGATTGCGCATCCTGCGGGTGGACGCCTCGCGTGCGCCCGACGTCGTGCCGGTCGTGCACGCCGCCTTCGCGGCCCGTCCGCCGGTCGAGCCGCCGGCCGCTGCGCTGGCCGACACGGTCGACAGCATCGCCGAGAAACTAGAAGGCGGGTTCGGCGTCCTCGGCGAACTGGACGGCGAGCCGGCCGCGGCACTGATCGTGGAGTTGGACGGCGACGACGCCGTCATCACCCGCGTCGCGGTTCACCCCGACCACCAGCACCGCGGCATCGCCAACGCCCTGGTCGGCTGCACGATGGACCTGCTCGCCCTGCGCGGCACGCGGTGGCTGACGGTCGGCGTCCGCACCGAGTTCCCGGCACTCGGACGGTGGTGGCGCCGCCATGGCTTCGAACCGACCGGGGAACGGCCGCCGCTGGAAATCCTGCGGCGCACCCTGCCGCTGATGGCCGAGGCTGCCACCGCGGACGCCATGCACGCGCTCGGTCAGCGGCTGTCCGGCCTGCTCCGGGCCGGCGACGTGATCATCGCCACCGGTGATCTGGGTGCCGGCAAGACCACCCTGACCCAGGGGATCGGTGCCGGTCTTGGGGTGCTCGGACCGGTGATCTCGCCCACCTTCGTGCTTTCCCGGGTGCATCGCAGCGTGGCAGGCGGCCCCGCCCTGGTGCACGTGGACGCCTACCGGCTGGGCAGCTTCGACGAACTCGAGGACCTCGACCTGGAGGCCTCCCTGCCCGACGCGGTCACGCTGATCGAATGGGGCGGCGGCATCGCCGAAGGCCTGGCCGACGACCGCCTGGAGATCGACATCCGGCGCGGACTCGACCCCGAGGACGAGACTCGGCTGGTGTTTTTGTCCGGCATCGGACCGCGCTGGGCCGACGGACAACTGGAGGAACTGCGATGAGCACCCGCACGCTGACGCTGGGTATCGACACCTCGACCGACGTCCGGGTCGGTCTTGCCGACGAGGCCGGTGTGCTGGTCAGCCGGGCCGTGACCGACAGCCGCGCCCACGCCGAGCAGCTGATGCCGCTGGTGGACGCCACTCTCACCGAGGCGGGACGGGCGCTGGCGGACGTCGTGCTGATCGTCGTGGGCGTCGGCCCCGGACCGTTCACCGGCCTGCGGGTCGGCGTGGTCACCGCGCAGACGCTCGGTTTCGCGTTGGGCGTGAGTGTGCGCGGCGTCTGTTCGCTGGACGTCGTCGCGGCGGGCCACGCCGTCGCCGGCAACCCCGGCGGTAAGTTCCTGGCCGTCTCGGACGCCCGCCGCCGCGAGGTCTACTGGGCCCGCTACGCCGCCGACGGACGCCGCCTGGCCGGCCCGGCTGTGTCCCCGGCGTCTGAGTTGCCCGAATTGCCCGTTGTTGGGCCGGGCGCCGGGTTGGCCGGCGGTACGCCGTCTCCGCTGGACGGCGGCGTCCTGGCCCTGGCCGGGCCAGAGTTGCCTGAGGCGGGGTTGTCGCCGCTGTACCTGCGTCGTCCGGACGCCACGGTGCCGACCAACCGCAAGTCGACGCTGCTGCAACCCCGGCTGGCGCGCGGACTGGCCCGGTCGTGACCGAGGCTGCTGTGATCGAGCGCGCCGCGGGCGAGTTCGCGGTCCGGCACGCGGAACTCGCCGACCTGGAGGCGATCCTGGCGCTCGAGGACTCCGGTTTCGATGGTGCCACTCGGTGGAGCGGCGAGTCGTGGACGGCGGAACTGCGTGGCGCCGATCGTTGCGTGCTCGTCGCTGACCGCTGGTTGAGCTTGTTGGACCCGGGTTTGTCGGACCTGGGCTCGTCGGACCCGGCTTGGTGGTCGCAGAGGTCTCGACAAGCTCGACCAACGGATGCACTGATGTCTCGACAGGCTCGACGCGCAGAGGTTGGGCTGCTCGGCGTCGCGACCTTCCAACTGGTCGCCGATACCGCCGATCTGCATCGCGTCGTGGTAGCCCCCGAAAAGCGCGGCCGAGGCATCGGGCGGGCGCTGATCGAGGCCGGGTTCACCTGGGCGGCCGCGCGACAGGGACGTCGGATGTTGCTCGAGGTGGAACACGACAACGATGCGGCGCTTGCGCTCTACCGGCGGCTGGGTTTCGCCGAACTGGCGCGCCGCGAGGACTACTACGGTGCCGGACGGCACGCGCTGGTGATGCAGTACGACATCGCAGGAATGGAGAGTTGATCGGATGAGCGGCCCGCTGGTACTGGGAATCGAGTCGTCCTGCGACGAGACCGGGGTCGGGATCGTTCGTGGGCACGAACTGCTGGCCAACGAGGTGGCGTCGTCGGTCGAGCAGCACGTCCGCTACGGGGGAGTGGTGCCCGAGATCGCCTCGCGTGCCCACCTGGAGGCGATGCGTCCGGCCCTGGAGCGGGCCCTGGCCACCGCGGACGTCGACCTGACCGAGCTGGACGGCATCGCCGTCACCGCCGGACCGGGCCTGATGGGTGCCCTGGTGGTCGGGCTCTCCGCCGCGAAAGCCCTTGCCGTGGCGCTGGACAAGCCGCTCTATGGCCTGAATCATCTGGTTGGTCACGTCGCGGTCGACCTGCTCGACCACGGTCCGCTGCCCGAACCCTGCGCGGCGCTGCTGGTTTCCGGCGGGCACACCTCGCTGCTGCTGGTCAACGACATCACCGGTGACATCGTCGAGCTGGGCTCGACCATCGATGATGCTGCCGGAGAGGCCTACGACAAGGTGGCCCGAGTGCTCGGCCTGGCCTACCCGGGTGGTCCGGTGATCGACAAGGCGGCCGCCGACGGCGACCCCAAGGCGATCGCCTTCCCGCGCGGCCTGACCGCACCGAAAGACCTGGTCAAGCACCGGTTCGATTATTCGTTCTCTGGCTTGAAGACCTCGGTGTCCCGCTGGGTGGAGACCCGGCAGCGCGACGGCGAGGACGTCCCGGTCGCCGACGTGGCGGCGTCCTTCCAGGAGGCGGTCTGCGACGTGTTGACGGCCAAGGCGGTCGACGCCTGCGAGCACTTCGGCGTCTCGGACCTGCTGATCGGCGGCGGCGTGGCGGCCAACTCACGGCTTCGTGCGCTCCTCGAACAGCGGACGGCCGAACGCGGTATCGCACTGCGGCGTCCGCGGCCCGGGTTGTGCACCGACAACGGCGCCATGATGGCCGTGCTCGGTTCGGAGGTGATCAGCCGCGGGCTGCGTCCGTCCGGCCTCGATATCGGCGCCAACTCGGGCCTGCCCGTCTCCACGGTGCTGGTCTGACGCCGTGCCGTACGCACCGATCATCGGCGTGCTCGGCTACGTGCTGAACCGGGACGGCGACCGTGTGCTGATGGTCTTCCGCAGCCGCGACGGCGACCTGCACCAAGGCAAATACAACGGCCTCGGCGGCAAGCTGGAGAACGACGAGGACGTCATCGGCTGCCTGCATCGCGAGCTGATGGAGGAGGCCGGCATCACGGTCACCACCGAAAGGTTGCGCGGCACCATCTCGTGGCCCGGCTTCGGCGCCGGCGGCGAGGACTGGTTCGGTTTCATCTTCATCGTGGACGCCTTCACCGGTGACGTCCCCGAGCGCAACGACGACGGCCCGCTGGACTGGCTGCCGATCGACCGGCTGCTCGGCAGGGGAGAACCGCTGCCGATGTGGCCCGGCGACCGGCACTTCCTGCAGTTGGTCTTCGACGACGACCCGCGTCCGTTCCACGGAGTGATGCCCTACGTCGACGGCGAGCCCGCCGGCTGGAGCTACCGCCGCTGAGAGCGACCACGGGGACGGTTCTTTCGGTCGCTGGGGACGGTTCTCGGTCGCTGGGGACGGTTCTTTCGGTCGCTGGGGACGGTTCTCTTGGTCACCCGGGAGCGGCCATGCTCAGTCGAACGTACCCGGAGGCGGCCCGTCTGTAGCGTGCAGCTTCAGCACTCCGGACTTGCTCATCCCGGTCGCGGACGCGATTTGTGCGTACCGGACGCCTCGCATCCGGAGTTCGCGGATCACCCGTCGTCGGGTGGGCAGCGGAAGTTCGCGAAAGCCGTTCGGGCCGACCGCGCCACACGACCGCTGGAGTAGTTCGACCACTTCATCGGGTGTGTGTCGAGGCGGGCGGGCCCTGAGCAGATCGGCCTGCACGGGAGCCTGGCCGACGGCGATCTCGGCGACTCCGCCGTCCACCATGAGTCGCTCGAGTGCTGCGCCATCGACCAAGCCCGATTTCCGTCCGAGCCATCGTCTGCTGCTCCATCGGTAGTCCTCCGGCCGGGTGACAAGGCCTGCCCGAACGGGGTTGTCCCACACGTAGCGAACCAGTGCGAACAGGTACTCATCGCTCTCAACCGGACGGCTCCGGAAGCGATCCTGGAACAGGTGACCCACACGTCCGTACTTGCGGTTGAACCAGCCGGCATAGCGGACGCCGAGGCGCTTCATGACGACCCCGACCGGTTCGTCGACGGTTCGGAGCACCAAATGGACATGGTTCGGCATGAGGCAGTAGGCCAGCACCGCGCAATGCGAGGCTTCCTTGGTGAGTTGGAGCGCATAGAGGAAGCGTTCGTAGTCCTCGTCTTCCAGGAAGATGGCGTCGCGGTTCACACCTCTAGCCATCATGTGGTAAACCGCCGATTCAGCGAGTTGTCGAGGATGGCGAGGCATGGTTCCTCCTGTTAGTCAGTGGAGGTAGGAGCCTAAGCAACTGGAGCCCTCATCAAGGGGCTGCGAGGGCAAATTGTGGATAACTCCGCCGAGAAGAGTGAAACCCTGCCCGCCGTGCGGCCAGCGGCAGGAACCTCGGTGACCGAAAGAACCGTCCCCGGTGACCGAAAGAACCGTCCCCGGTGACCGAAAGAACCGTCCCCGGTGACCGAAAGAACCGTCTCCGGTGACCGAAAGAACCGTCCCCGGTGACCAAGAGAACCGTCCCCAACGGCGGCTACGGCGGCGCCCAGTTCGCGCTGCGGCACGGCGTGCCGCTGGTGGTCGCGCCGGGCAAGGAGGACAACGTGGAAGTGGCCGCTCGGATCGCCTGGTGGGCGCCGGCGTCAGGCTGCGCACCCATCGGCCCACCTCGGAAGGGCTGCGCAAGGCGGTCGGACGGGTGCTCGGCGACCCGCCCTACGCCCGGGCCGCGCAACGGGTCGGTGCCGAGATGGTGGCGTCGCCGGGTGCCGCGGGCTTCGCGCGGGTGGTCGACGAGGCCATCGCTCAGCAGCGGTCGAGTTCCGCCCGCATTCCGGCGATCTGATCGGGGGTGACCCGGCAGCAGCCACCGAGGGCGCGGATTCCCGCGTCCGCCCAGGACCGGGCGCTGTCGCTGACTGCGGCGCGTCCGGTCCAGTGGCGGGCCCGTGCGTCCCAGTCTTCGCCGCTGTTGGGGTAGAAGATCACCGGACGGCGTCCGCCGACCGCGGCCACCGCCGCGTCGTACTCACCCGGGTCGCAGCAGTTGGCGCCCAGCGCGACCACATTCGGCACCTCGGCGGCGATGGCGAACGCCTCGGACGCCGGTTCGCCCCGCCGGGTACGGTCCGCGACCGGGGTCAGGCTGATCCAGGCCGGCATGCCCAACAGGGAGAGTTCCGCGGCCAGGGCCTCGGCCTCCGCCAGCGACGGGATGGTCTCACAGGCCAGCAGATCGGCACCGGCCTCGGCCAGGATCTCCAGCCGGGGCCGATGCCAGGCCCGCAGCTCGTCGACGCTCAACCCGTAGTCACCGCGGTATTCGGAACCATCGGCGAGGGTGGCGCCATAGGGTCCGACGGAAGCCGCCACCCAACGCGGACCGCCGAACGCCTCGGTCGCCTCGCGGGCCAGCCGAACGCTGCGCCGCAGGGCCTCGCGTGCCTCGTTGGCGTCGTAGCCCGCCGCGGCGAAGCCCGACTCGCTGACCTGGTAGGACGCCGTGGTCGCCACCTCGGCGCCGGCCGCGAAGAAGTCCTCATGAGCCGCCCGGATCTCCGCCGGGTCGGTCAGCAACAATCGGGCCGACCACAGCGTGTCGCTGAGATCGTGACCGCGGGCCTCCAGGCGGGTGGCGAGCCCGCCGTCCAGCAGTACCACCCGATCGGCGAGCGCGGTCGCGAAGGACGTCATGCCGCCACGTTAACGCAGGTCTTCGAGGGCTGAGTCGCCGGCGAATCCGTCGAGCCGTTCACCGATCTCGGCGCCGAGTTCGGTGAGCATCGCGGCGGTCTCGGTGAAACAGCGGACGGGGTCACGATCGGCCAGTGCGTACCCGGCCGCGAAGCCGGCGGCGGCCAATTGGGCGGGGCTCAGGGTGCAGCGCCCGCTCACCGCGATGATCGGCACGCCGTGGGCAGCTGCCAGCCGGGCGACTCCGAGCGGGGTCTTCCCGCCCAGGCTCTGTTCGTCGAGGCTGCCCTCGCCGGTGATCACCAGATCCGCGCCGGCGACCTGGGTGTCCAGGTCGACCAGCTCCAGCACGACGTCGACGCCCGGGCGTGGCTCGGCACCCAGCAGTGTCATCGCTGCGTAGCCGACCCCGCCGGCCGCCCCGGCGCCCGGCCGGACGGCGCCCTCGCGGGCCGTCGGTCCCAGCGCTGCCGTCAGTACCTCGACCAGTCGGCCGAGGTTGGCGTCCAACGTCGCGACGTCGTCCATCCCGGCGCCCTTCTGCGGTCCGAACACGGCCGCGGCGCCCGATGGTCCGGTGAGCGGATTGTCCACGTCGCAGGCCACCACGAACCGCGTGCCGGCGACCCGCGGGTCCAGCTCGCTCAGGTCGACGCGAGCGAGTTCGGCCAGCCCGCCACCGCCCGCCGGCACCGGTGCGCCGCCGCCGTCCAGGAACCGCGCGCCGAGGGCGGTGAGCAGACCGGCGCCGCCGTCGGTGCAGGCGCTGCCGCCAATACCGAGGATGACCGTTCCTGGACCGGCGTCCAGCGCGGCCCGGATCAGCTCACCCGTGCCGCGGCTGGTGGCCTCCAGCGGGCGGGTGTGCCGGCGTCCGGCCGCGTCTGCGGGGACCAGTCCGAGCCCGCTGGCCATCGCGAGTTCCACGAGTGCGGCCGGCCCGCCCTCGAAACGACCGACGCCGAACGCGGCGATCCGCGGTTCGCCGATCGGTCCGGTCACCGTGGTCGTGACCCGCTCCCAGCCGTTGGCCAGCGCGGCGGCCAGGGTGCCTTCGCCGCCGTCGGCGACCGGGCAACAGCGAAGGTCCAGATCGCCACGCGTGGAGGTCAGTCCGGTGGCCAGCGCGGACGCCACCTCCGCGGCCTCCAGGGTGCCGCGGAACTTGTCCGGCGCGATCACGATACGCATGGCGGGCGAGGTCAGCGCAGGTTGGGGTCCGTGGGCAGTTCGTGAGTTCCCGCGGAGGGGTTGAGCGACTCCTTCGGCTTGCGCGGCAAGCCGAGCGCGAAGCCGCACACCACGCCGGCCGCCAAGGCCACCGCCGCGCCACCGACGATGGTGCCCACCGGGTTGGTGAACTCGCGGGTGCGCAACGCGTCGAGCGCAACGAACTGGCGCCACACTTCCCACCCGGCGACCCACAAGAGCCAGATCGAGCACACCGCAATGGCGGCCGCGACAACCAGCAGGATCTTGGCGAGCAGTTTCATGGCCGAATCCTATGCCGACGGGTCCGTCGAGCACCCCCACCTCGACGGGAGCGCCCGGATCAGGTAGAACCCCAGACATGGACGCCGCAACCGCCCGCTGGCTGATCGGCGCCGAAGCGGCGGACGAACTGGCCAGAGCAGCCGCCGAGCCCGATCCGGCCTCGCTCGGCGCGGCCGAGCGATTGCGTCGCCGACTTCCGCCCGAGCGCGCCGCCGCGGTTGCCACGCAGGTCGCGCTGCGGCGCAAGGCGCGGACGAAGTTCGGCGAGCGCGCCGACCGGCTGTTCTTGACGCCGGACGGCCTGGAGCAGGCCACTCGGCCCGCGGTCGCTGCGTGGCGGGCCGACCGGCTGCGATCGACCGGCGTGGCCAGGGTGGTCGATCTCGGCTGCGGTATCGGTGCCGACGCGCTCGCCTGTCTCGACGCCGGCCTGGAGGTCGATGCGATCGAGGCCGACGAGGTGACCGCGGTCCTGGCCGGCGCGAACCTCGGCATCCAGGTGACGGTCGGCGACGCGGTGGGGTTGCTGCCGCCGCCCGACCCGGCGACCGCGGTGTTCTGCGACCCCGCCCGCCGGTCGGCGTCCGGGCGCAGTTGGCGGGTCGAGGACCTCAGTCCGCCCTGGTCGTTCGTCGAAATGCTGCTCGCCGAACGGATCGCCTGCGTGAAGCTCGGCCCCGGTCTGCCGCACGCGCTGATCCCGGACGGCGTGCTGGCTACCTGGGTGAGCGATCGCGGTGACCTGGTGGAACTGTCGTTGTGGTCGCGGGAGACCGAGCGCGGCCGCTGCGCTGTGCTGCTGCCCGACGGAGTGCTGCTCGACACGCGAACCGTCGCCGAGCCGCCGCCGGCGCTCGTCCGGCCCGAACCCGGCGCGGTGCTCTACGAGCCCGATCCCGCGGTGATCCGGGCCGGCCTGGTGGACTGCCTGGCCGAGCATCTGGACGCCGCCCGGCTACGTCCCCAGCTGGCCTACCTGCTCGGCGCCGACCCCCGTCCGACACCGTTCGCGACCGCCTTCGAGGTGCTTCAGGTGCTGGACACCGGCGAGAGGACGTTGCGGGCCTGGGTGCGTCGCGAAGGCGTCGGCACGCTCGAGATCAAGAAGCGCGGTGTCGACGTCGACCCGGCCGTCCTGCGGCGGCGGCTAAAGCCGTCCGGCAAAGCGGCGGCCACGCTGGTGCTCACTCCGACCCTGGACGGCGTCCGTGCCCTGGTCGTCAGGCGGCTGGCGGCCAGTCCCTGAGCGGTCGTGGTTCGTTGCTGGTCGAGTTTGTCGAGACCCTCGGGCTCGAACTCCACCGACGGCAATCGTCGGTTGAGCTTGTCGACCCTTGTCAGCCGGCGTTGCGCGCCACGAACGGTACGTCCTGTTCGGTGCGCGGCCTGAGGCCGATCGCCCAGCCGTGTGGCGGCACGGTTTCGGTGCATTCCTCGCTGGCCAGCAGCAGCTCGCCCTCCGGCATCGGCCCGACGCCGTCGGAGATGTTCAGCGCGAGTTCGATGACCTGGTCCGGGCCGGCCACCAGTACCACCGCCGACTCGTTGGCCAGGTCACGCGTCGTCACCACACCGTCGACGATCCAGGGATGCTGCCGTCGCAGCCCGAGCAGCGTTCGGTGAAGCTCGAAGGTGTCGGCGCCGAACGGCAGCAACCCGTCCGGCGTCGGCGGGAACGGCGGCCGGACGGCGTCGTCGCCCCCGGCCTGGTCGAGCTTGACGCCCTCGAAACGCTGCTCGTCGCCGGCATAGATCGACGGCACCCCGGGCAACATGGTCAGCAGCACCGCCGCATGGCCGATGTGCCGCCGGTCGTCCAGCTTCGAGGAGATCCTCGAGACATCGTGGTTGGAGACGAAGATCTGCGGCCGGAAGTGCTCGCAGAAGCGGCGATGGCGCTGCAGCGCCCAATCTAGGCTCCACAGGTTGGTGGTGTTCATCGACTCCCAGATGGCGTGCCACAGCTCGTACTGGGTCACCGAATCCAGGCCCGATTCGAGCACGAAGGTGTCCTTGTCGCCATGGATCACCTCGCCCAGCAGCCAACAATCCGGATAGGCCTCCTTCACCCGCTCGACGATCGGACGCCACGCCTCGGCGCCGGGGGCGTAGGCAGCATCCAGGCGCCAGCCGTCGATGCCACGGCCGAGCCAGTGGCACATCACGTCGACCACGAAATCCTGGACGGCCGGGTTGGCGAAGTTGAGTTCGACCAGCGGCTCGTGACCTTCGAAGACCCGCGGGTAGCCGTCCACCCAGCGCAGCCAGTCGCCGTCGGGGGTGTCGGGCCCGGCCGCCATGGCGCGCTGCACCACCGGATGCTCGCGGGCCAGATGGTTGAACACCCCGTCGAGCAGAATGCGGATGCCGCGCTCCTTGGCCTTCCACATCAGCTCGCCGAAGTCGCTGTCGTCGCCGAGCCGGGCGTCGATCGCATAGTGATCGAGGGTGTCGTAGCCGTGCGTCGCGGAGGCGAAGATCGGGTTCAGCAGCATGCCGTTGCAGCCCAGGTCGATCAGGTAGTCGAGCCAGTTGGTCAACTGTCCCAGCCGATGCCGCACCTGGTGGATCGCGGTGTCCTCGGCGTTGACGAAGCCCATCGGGTAGCAGTGCCACCAGATGACGTGTGCCGTCCAGTCCATCCGTCTCCTCGGGTTGTCCGCTGGGAGTCTATCGAGCCGGCCTCGGTGGCCGCGCGGGTCAACTCCAGTCGCGGAACACCACGCCGACGGTGGTGGCGTCGAGCACGGCGAACTCGCGGGCGCCGTACTCGCGGCGGATGATTCCTCCGCCCGCGGGATAGGTGGGGTGCAGCAAGTCCGGACGTCGCGCGACGACATCGGCGTACACGGCGTCGATGTCGTCGGTCTCGATGGCCAGCTCGGGCCGGTCCTTGGCGGCGAACTCGGCGTCCTAGACGAGGTAGAGCTTGCAGCCGTCGCGAGCGACGATGACGAAGTCGCCGTCGTCGTGCAGCACCTCGAACCCGAGGCCGTCGATGAACAGGTCGCGTCCGACCGCGACGTCGGCGTAGAAGACCTTCGGGATCAGCGTGCGGAACAGGGTCGTCATCGCCATTCCACTAGGCCGAGCAGATTGCCCTCGCTGTCGCGGACGAACGCCTGCCACTCCGCGGTGCCGGCCGGACCGAGCGAATCGTCGGCATGGCTGAAAATAACGTGCGGCGGTGAGACGATCTCCGCGCCCGCCTCCTCCAACCGGGCCACGTCGGCCGCGACGTCGTCCACCCGCACATACAGCAGTGCGGAGGGCGCATTGGAGTCCAGCAGAAGCCGGGTGCCGTCCAGGTCGAAGAACAGTAGCCCGGGCGGATCGAAGCGCGCCGCGGGCGGGCGGCCCAGCAGCAGTTGGTAGAACGCCGCGGCGCGATCGAGATCGCTCGCGTGTTGCGCCACCTGGACGAGTCTCATATCGCGCCCTCCGATCGGTCGCCCAAAACGATAGCCGGTGGCCCTGACAAACCGGCCCGGTGATCGGGCATGGGGCCGGGGGCCGGCCCGGTTCTGGGAGCATGTACGTCATGCAACGTCAGGTAACGGCACAACTCAGTGGGCTGATCACCGGACCAGCCGAACTGCTCCTCGCCATCGCGGTCGCCGATGGTCCGGCACGCACCGAGCGACTGTCGCTCACCCTGGATGGCGTCGAGCTGGTCACCCAGGAGATCGCGGCACCGCACGGCGGCCGGCTGCATCTGGTCAGCGGCGTGCCCTCCGGAGAGTTCGCCGTCGACTACTCCGCGACCGTGGACGGGATCGCGCCGATCGAGGTGCCCGGCGCCCTGGACCGGATCGAGTACGCCCGACCCAGCCGGTACTGCGACTCGGACAAGCTGATGCCGGTCGCCCAGGCCGAGTTCGCCGGCCTGGCCGGCAAGGCGCTGCTGGACGCCGTCTCGAGTTGGGTCGGCGCCCACCTCAGCTACGTCGCGGGCTCGTCCAAACCCATCGACGGCGCCGTGGACACCTACCTGTCCCGGCAGGGGGTGTGCCGCGACTATGCGCACCTGGTGATCGCCCTGCTGCGCGGCCTGAACGTGCCGGCCCGGCTGGCCGCCGTCTACGCGCCCGGCCTCGACCCGATGGACTTCCACGCCGTGGCGGAGGCCTACGTGGAGGGCGCCTGGTGGGTGGTGGACGCCACCGCACTGGCGCCGCGTCCCAGCCTGTTGCGGATCGCGACCGGACGCGACGCTGCCGATACCGCCTTCCTCAGCACCCTGTCCGGCTCGCTGTCGCTCACCGGCATCGAGGTGACCGCCACCGTGGACGAACTACCCGCCGACGATCTCACCCTGCTGACCGCGCTGCGATGACCCGAGTGGGGTGATCCAGTCGTGATGAGCCTGCTCTACGACGCCGACTGCGGATTCTGTACCGCCGCCGCGACCTGGCTGCGGCGGCGCGGGCTGAGCGTGGCGATTGAGCCGCTGCAGGGAGCCGATCCGGCCGCGCTCGGTGTCGATCCGGTCCGGGCCACCCGCGAGATCCCGTTGGTGGAAAGCACCGCCGCCGGCTCCCGGGTGAGCTACGGCCATCGCGCCATCGGACACGCCCTGGCCACCGGCAGGTGGCCATGGCGGCTGGTCGGATGGTTGTTGCTGCACCCGCCGACGGCATGGCTGGCCGCGGCCGGCTACGCCGTGGTCGCTCGGAACCGGCATCGGTTGCCCGGTTCCACCGCGTCCTGCCGGATCGACCTCGGCTAGGGAGGCGTTGGTCGAGCGTGTCGAGACCCTGAGCCGGTGCGCTCCGGCGAGGGGTCTCGGCAGGCTCAACGCGGTGGGCATCGATCGGTGTCTTCCTTGGCTGACGCGCTCAGGGGGTCGGACGCCCGCCGGTGACACCGAGCGTCTCGCCGCTCACGTAGCTGGACTCCGTCGAGGCCAGGAACACATAGGCCGGAGCGAGTTCGGCGGGCTGGCCGGCGCGTCCGAGCGGGGTGTCCTGGCCGAAGCTGGTCAGCTTCTCCATCGGCTGGCCGAAGGACGGCTGCAGCGGCGTCCAGATGGGCCCGGGTGCGACCGCGTTGACCCGGATGCCGTCGGGAGCAAGCTGCTGCGCCAGGCCCTTGCTGAAGGTGTTGATCGCCGCCTTGGTGGTTGCGTAGTCGAGCAGTGTGGGCGACGGGCTGTAGGCCTGGATCGAGGTGGTGTTGATGATCGCCGACCCCGGCGGCAGGTGCGGGATGGCCGCCTTGGTGATCCAGAACGTGGCGTAGATGTTGGTCTTCAGGGTCTGGTCGAACTGGTCGTCGGAGATGTCGACGAGGTGATCCTGGGTCACCTGCTTGGCGCCGTTGTTCACCACGATGTCCAAGCCGCCGAACTCCTCGATCGTCCGGTCCACGAGCGATCGGCAGTAGGCAGGGTCCTTGAGGTCACCGGGCAGGGCAAGCGCCTTGCGTCCCGCCTGCTCGATCAACTCGATGATGCGTTGGGCGTCCGGTTCCTCGTCGGGCAGGTAGCTGATCGCGACATCGGCCCCTTCGCGGGCGAAGGCGATCGCGACGGCGGCGCCGATGCCGGAGTCGCCGCCGGTGATCAGTGCCCGCCGGTCGGTCAGGCGTCCGGAGCCGCGGTAGCTGTCCTCGCCGTGGTCGGCCTGCGGCTTCAGGTCCCGGTCGAGCCCCGGCTCCGGCTGTTCCTGTTCCGGCGGCTCGATCTTCTCGTACCGGGTGACCGGGTTGTCGAAGCTGTACTGGTCCTTGGTCATGCGAAATACCTTTCGTAACCAATGTCAGGGTGTCTGGGGTACCTACCCCGCGGGTCGGCTGGCGAAACTTTGCGTGGCCGCGGGCGGGTTCTTGCGGATGGATCGCCGAAACTGTTGCGTGGCGGCGGGCTCCTTGCGAAGGGACTGCGAGGGAACGGCACTACGCTTGGCGCCCATGACCGCCGAGCCCGAGGAAGCCGTCCACGCCGACCACGACGACGTGCTGTCCGAGCCGACTTTCGATGCCCAGCGCTACCCAGCACGCCCGGCGAAGCTGCGGCCCGCGGCGCGGCGGCGCCGGGACATGCTGCAGGCGATGGGGCCGCCGCCGTTCGAGCCGGACGGGCGCAACAAGGCCTACGTGGAGTGGCTGGTCAATCAGTCGATGCTGGGCGACTCGGTCACCATGGCGCGGCAGCTGGCCGGCCTGCACACCATGTGGAGCAACCCCTACGCGGCGCCCGATCCGCGGGCCGCGGTCGACAAGACGGCGGTCTGGTTCACCGCCTATCCGCTGTCGCTGGTCAGCGCTCCCGGACAGTCCTTCCTGGGCGCGATCGGCGACGAGGCGCTGTGGCGCACCTTTCAGCAGATCGGCATCGAGGGCGTCCACACCGGGCCGGTGAAGCTGGCCGGCGGCATTTCGGGTTGGAAGCTGACGCCCAGCGTCGACGGCCACTTCGACCGGATCAGCATGGCGATCGACCCGCTGTTCGGCACCGAGGACGAGTTCCGGGCGATGTGCGAGGTGGCGTCCCGGCACGGTGGCACGGTGATCGACGACATCGTTCCGGGGCACACCGGCAAGGGCGCGGATTTCCGCCTGGCCGAACTGAATTACCGCGACTACCCCGGCATCTACCACATGGTCGACATGCCCGAAGATGCCTGGCATCTGCTGCCGGATGTGCCTGCCGGCAAGGACTCGGTCAACCTGGACGCCTCGCACGAACGAGCGCTGGCCGAGGCCGGCTACATCATCGGCGAACTTCAGCGGGTGATCTTCTATGAGCCGGGAGTGAAGGAGACCAACTGGTCGGTCACCCCGCCGATCTACGACAACCAGGGCGTGCTGCGCCGCTGGGTGTATCTGCACTACTTCAAGGACGGCCAGCCGTCGATCAACTGGCTCGACCCGACCTTCGCCGGCATGCGACTGGTGATGGGCGACGCGCTGCACTCGCTGCTCGACCTGGGTTCGGGCGGGTTGCGGCTGGACGCCAACGGTTTCCTCGGTGTCGAGAAGAACGCGGGGGGTCCGGCCTGGTCCGAGGGCCATCCGCTGTCCCAGGCGGCCAACCAGCTGATCGGCTCGATGGTGCGCAAGGTGGGCGGCTTCACCTTCCAGGAGCTGAACCTGGGCGTGGACGACATCGCCGAGACCGCGGCCGTGGGGCCCGACCTGTCCTACGACTTCATCACCCGGCCCGCCTACCACCTGGCCCTGGCCACCGGTGACACCGAGTTCCTGCGGCTCACGCTGCGCGAGGCGATCGCGGCCGGCATCGACCAGGCGTCGCTGGTGCATGCGTTGCAGAACCACGACGAACTCACCTACGAACTCGTGCACTTCGCGGGCCGCCACGCCGCCGATCACTACACGCTGGGCGGCGTCGACTACACCGGCGCCGATCTGGCCGAGCACGTCCGTGAGACGCTGCGGCAGCGGATCACCGGCCCGGCGGCGCCCTACAACGCGCTGTTCACCCAGAACGGCATCGCCTCGACGACGGCCTCGGTGATCACCGCCAGCCTCGGCATCACCGACCTGGACACGATCACGCCCGAGCAGGCCGAGCAGATCAAGGACGCCCACCTGCTGCTGTGCATGTACAACGCGTGGCAGCCGGGTGTGTTCGCGTTGTCCGGGTGGGACCTGGTTGGCGCCCTGCCGCTGCCCCGCGAGGAGGTGTCCGGCCTGATCTCCACCGGCGACACCCGGTGGATCGAGCGCGGTGCCTACGACCTGATGGGGGTGGCGACCGACGGTGCGAGTTCCGGCATGCCGGCGGCCCGGACGCTGTACGGGCCGCTGCCGCAGCAGCTCGCCGATCCGGGCTCGTTCGCGTCCCGGCTGGCCCCGATCCTTGAGGTTCGCAAGCAGCACGGCCTGTCCACCGGCACCCTGCACGACGTGCCCGAGGTGCCGGTTCCCCAGATGCTGATCCTGGTCAACCGGCTCTACATCGGTGCCGCCCAGATCACCGTGCTGAACTTCGGCCCCGAACCGATCGAGGGACGCGTCCAGTCCGACGAGATCCCCGCCGGCCGGGTCTTCGATCTGAGCACGCGGCGCAAGATCGCCGACGTGGACGGCCGCGGTGGATTCACCGTCAGCCTGCCGCCGTTCGGTGGCATCGCCACTCTGGTCAAGGAGGACTGAGCCGAGGCCGGTTCGTCCGCTGAAGGGAAGGCCGGTTCAGCCGCCAGGATGACCGCCTTCTGGGCCTCGAACTCGGCATCGGTGCGCACCCCGGCGGTGCACAGTTCGCCGAGCTGGGTGAGCAGCGCGAGTGTGCACTGCATGCGCGGCGGCTTCACCAGCGGTCGGATCGCTCGTCACGGCATCCAGGTCGGCGGCCCCAGCCGCGCAGGGATGCGAATTGCCCTAGAACAAGGGGGTCTGAGCCGGCCCCGGGTCACCGCTTCGACGACGCGCCGCTTGGGTAGGCTCCGGGCATGATGCCCCACCGGGCGGTGCCTCGATGATTCCGTTGCCGTACCCAGGCAACGATCTCGTGCACGGTCTCTGGGTCGGCCTCGGACTCGTGGCCGGCCTGGTCTGGTACGCGCTGGAGAAGCGGCGACTGCAGTTGCACGACGATCGGCTCTGGGTTTTGGCCGGAATGGCCGTCGCGTTCGGGGCGGTCGGCGCCAGGCTGTTGACCTGGCCGGCGACGCTCGACCCGACTCGGATGTCGTCCATGCTCGAGTGGTGGACGCTGGGCAACCGCAGCATCCTGGCCGGACTGGTCGGCGCGTGGATCGGGGTCTGGCTCGGCAAGCGTCTCACCGGTTACCGCGAGGACACCGGGGAACTCTTCGCCCCAGCGGTCGCCCTGGCGATGCTGGTCGGCCGGGTCGGCTGCCTGCTCACCGAGAATCCGGGCACGCCGACGGGTGGTGGCTGGGGAGTCGTGACGACGTTCGAACAGGCGGAGCGGCTGGGTGGCGTCCCGGGCGTCGGCCTGCATCCGTCCTTCGCATACGAGATCGCTTTCCAAGCCGTCGCGCTGGCCCTGATGCTGCGGTGGCGCGGACGCCTCGCGCCGGGCGCCATGTTCCGGCTGTACGTCGCTGGGTACGCCGCCTTCCGGTTCGCGGTCGAGTTCGTCCGCGGCAACGAGGAGGTGTGGTTCGGCCTGACCCGCCCGCAGTGGTTCCTGCTGGCCGTTTCGCCCCTGCTGATCCGATCGGTGGTTCGCGCGCTGCGAGCTTCCGCCCCCTTACTGAACGCTCGCCTGACTATTTGGGGCTCTCTGAACTCAGCGAGCCCTGAATAGCCAGGCGAGCGTTCAGGTGGACGCCGGGGTGCGCGGCCCCGCCACTGGCCGCAACCCCGGTGGATTCGCGGCGGGTTGCTGCGCGTGGGCGTGCGGATGGGTCACCATGGCTTGATGAGTGGTCCCGATTTCCAGCCGCCGGGGTCGTCCGGCGGTGCGGCGCCGTTCGGAGCGGGATCGTCGTCGGGTCAGCAGCGTCCGCCGCAGCCTCAGCCGGGGCAGGGTCCGCAGCCGGGCCCGCCGCAGCCTCAGCCGGGGCAGGGCCCGCCGCAGCCTCAACCATGGCAGGGTCCGCCGCAAGGCCCGCCGACCCAGCCTCAGCCCTGGCAGGGCCCGCTACCTCAGCCGGGCCAGGTGCCGCCGCCGGGACAAGGGCCGCCGGCCGGGCCCGTGTGGCGTCCGCCCGGCGGAAGTCCGCCACCCCGCGGTGGAGGTTCGATCCTGCTCGGCCTGCTGGTCGGCCTGGTCGTGCTCTTCGGCGGCGGCTGGGTGTTCTTCGCGGTCGCCGACCGTCTGGGGGACGCGGCCGGTTTCGTCGGGTTGCTGCTGCCGGTGGCCTACCTCGGCGGCTCGATCACGCTGGCCGTCCGGGAGAGCACCCGTCGCTTCGGATCGGGACTGCTGCTGGCCATCGGGGCGGCGCTGATCATCCTCGCCGGCGTCTGCTTCGGGCTGCTGTTCATGATGGCCGGGCACTAGCGTCGGCGGCTGGCCCGGAGCTGCGGTTGCCTCGTGGATGTACGCGGCGTGTAGGTCGCTGCCGTTACCATCGGGTGATCCAGCGGACGGCCCCGCGCCTCCGCCCGCCGACCCGAGCGGAGTGGCCGGGTCCGTCCCGTGAGGGGGAGTGATGGCTCCACGCGCCGCCGTCCTCGGCCCCGGCCAGCCGCTGCGCGGCGACCGGATCCACCGCTACGTGACCGCCTTCTGCCCCGAATGCCACGAGTCGAGTCCGCCGCTGGCTCAGGTGCGCCGGCTGTCCGGGCAGCTGCTCGAACGCGACGACCGGATCTGGCTGCAGCGGGCCTGCCCCGACCACGGCATGGTCACCACGCTCTACGACGAGGACCCGCAGATCCTGCGCTACCTGGAGAAGTGGCAGGCGCCGACCAAGCGGCACGATCCGGACGACCCGACGAACTTCCGCCAGGTTCCCGAGGCCTACGCCTACGGCCTGCCGCCGGCGCAGACCCAGCACACCTGCATCCTGCTGGCCGACGTCATCGAACACTGCAATCTGCGCTGCCCGACCTGCTTCACCGCGTCCGGACCAACATTGAAGGGCGTGGTGCCGCTGGCCGAGATCCTGGCCAACGTCGACACCCGGCTGGGCAGGGAGAACAACCGGATCGACGTGATGATGCTGTCCGGCGGCGAGCCGACGCTGTACCCGCAGCTGGCCGAACTGCTCGACGAGTTGGTGGCCCGGCCGATCGTCCGGATCATGATCAACACCAACGGCCTGCTGATCGCCTCCGACGACGACCTGGTCGCGCTGCTGCGCAAGCACCGCTCCCGGGTTGAGGTGTACCTGCAGTACGACGGACCGTCGCCCGAGGCGTCCATTTACCACCGCGGCGGCGACCTGACCCGGTTCAAAGAGGCCGCGATCGCCCGCCTGTCCGAGGCTGAGGTGTTCACCACGCTGACTATGACCGCGGCGCTCGGCGTGAACGACGGCGACATCGGCGCGGTGGTGCTGCGGGCATTGGAGACGCCGTTCGTCGGCGGGGTCGCGCTGCAACCGGTCTTCGGTTCCGGACGCGGCCACGGCATCGACCCGGTGAACCGGCTCACCCACACCGGCGTGTTGGCCCGGCTCGAGGAACAGACCGGGGGAGTGGTGGCCTGGCACGATCTGACCGCGCTGCCCTGCTCGCACCCGCACTGCGCGTCCGTCGGTTACCTGCTCAAGGACGACGCCGGGGTGTGGCGGTCGCTGTGCGCGCTGGTCGGTCACGATGAGCTGCTGGCCTGGCTGGAACTCGACCCGGACGCCTTCGCCAACCGGATCGCCGACCGGGACATTCCGCTGCGGCTGCGCGACCTGATGCGCACCTCGTTCCTCGACCTGATGAGCGAACAGGCGTCGCTGTCTCATCCGCGGACGGCCGAACTGTGGCAGAACATCTGCACCCAGTGCGATCTCGGCATCGGCACACTCACCACATTGGCGGCCGGCAAGCTGCCCGGCCAGCAGGACCGGCTGCGTCGGCTGCTCGCCGAACGCGTCGTGCGGGTCACCGTGAAGCCGTTCATGGACATCTCGACGATGATCGAGGAGCGGCTCACCCAGTGCTGCGTGCACGTCGGCACCAAGAGCGAGGCGGACACCCACCAGTGCGCCCCGTTCTGCGCCGTCCAGGCCTGGCCCGCGCTGGCCCGGCAGCGGCTCAGCACCGCCACCACCCGGCGCGAACTGCGGTTGCTGCAGCCCGGCGGCAACAGGCCGTGAAGGCTCGACCGAGGATGGGGGGAGACCGACGATGAGCGCGGAAGAGGACGCCCGGCGGCTCGCCTCCGGACCGGCGCCGTCCCGGATCGTGCGCAGCCGGGACCTGCGGAACCGCAACGCGAGTGAGAGTCGCCTCGCCGTGGACCCCGCCGCAGCTGATCATGCAGACTCGACGGATGCTGTAGCCGGTGCGGGCGACGCCGCCACCGTCGACGGTGCTCCGACCACCCAGGAGCGCTCCTTCGATCCGCTCCGGCTATGCATCTTCGCCACCGTGGCACTGCTCGGCTGGGTGCTGGGGCCGTTCGCTCTGCTGTTCTTCGCATGCCTGGGTTTCGCCGGCTACTGGCGGGCGCGCCGGGCCGGGCTCACCCGCTCGAAGTGCCTGCTGCGCGACACCCGGCTTGTGCTGACCTACCTGGCGGTGCTGGTAGTAGCGGCACTCTGGGGCGCATGGACGTTGATCGCCGGCTGGCTCTAGTGGAAATCAATGCCTCACCTCGGTCCAGCACTGGCCCCGGGGCTCCCGGATCGGTGATTCTCGCCCCGTGAACACGATGAGCATGCGTGTGTCGGGCTGGTTCGGAATCCGCTCCGGCGGCTCAATACGGGCCGGGGCCGCGGTGGGCGCGGTTCTCGTCGCCGGCGGATTGCTGCTCGGCTGGCGGGCCGGCGTGCGTGCCCTGGGTGCCGTCGGGGTGGCCCTGATCGGTCTCTTTGCCGGCGCGCTGGTCCTGGCCCACCGGGACCGCACCCGCTGGTGGGGCATCGGCCTGCTGATCGCACTGGCTGGATCGGCGCTGGCTCTCTTCACCGGTGTGATGGGCCTCATCATGCTGGCTGCGTTCGCCGGCTGGGATTTCGACTAGCTACTGCGCCACCTCAGCTGGCGGTCGGCCGGCAACATCCGGTCGGATCGCCCCGGATCGCCGATCTCGTCGTCGGTGACCGGTTGGGTGGCCGATGGCGCGAAATAACACGAAATCGGTCCGCCAAGGTGACAGTCGTCGCCGATGGTGAGATTCCGTCGGCTCAATCGCCGCCCGTCGGTGGTCCGCGGGCGGACTCAGCCGGGCTTCGTCCAGCTGATCGTGTGTCGGAAGAACAACCGGCGGCGGACCACCGAACCGGGCAGCACCGCGCCAGCGATTCGCTTCAGTTCACCGAGGCTCAGCGTCGCGTCCCGGACGGGAACCGGCGGCCGCGGATCGTCTCCGGACGCCCGGCGCGGATGCTTGGCGAAACCTACCACCGGGTTGAGCAGCATCGACGTCAGATCCCACACCACGTCGAGTGGCGTGGTCGGGGGAGCGAGGCCGACCACCAGCAACCGGCCGCCGGGCGCGAGCAGCCGCGCCACTTGGCGCAACGCCTCGGCGACGTCCAGGTGATGCAGCACGGCCACCATCGTGATCAGGTCGTAAGGACCATCGAGGTCGCCGAGCTGGACGCCGTCCACGGTCACGTTCGGCAGGTCAGCGCAGCGTTCCCGAGCGGCCTCGCGCATCGCGGCATCGACATCCGTGCCGTGCGCACCGGTGAACCGGACGGCCAACTCGGCCAGCAGTTCGCCGCGTCCGCAGCCGACGTCGAGCGCCCGCTCGCGGCGCTCGGGCAGGTGGCGCAGGATCCAGCCGTGGAAGTGTTCGTTGTGGTTCCACGGGTGGGCGGCGTTGAACGCGTTCAGTCCTGCGGCGACGCGCCGGGCCGTCGGATGGGTCAGCTGGCGAACGTCCATCGGGCCAGTCTGCCGGGTCCGCGTCCGGGCAGCGAAAGCCAGAGCCGTTGGCACTCAGGTTGAACGAGTGCTAAGCCCGCGATAGATTCGCAGTTAGCACTCTCACACCGAGAGTGCGAACGGCCGCCGGCGGCACCCGCGACGACGCCCCGGCTGAAAATCCGACAAGCAACGGGCCGCGTGCCCAGCACAAGAAAGGGTTTTGACGTGGCAGTCACGATCAAGCCGCTCGAGGATCGCATCCTCGTCCAGCCGCTCGAGGCCGAGCAGACCACCGCCTCGGGCCTGGTCATCCCCGACACCGCCAAGGAGAAGCCGCAGGAGGGCAAGGTCGTTGCGACCGGCCCCGGCCGCATCGACGACAACGGCAACCGCGTTCCGCTCGACGTCGCCGAGGGTGACGTCGTGATCTTCTCCAAGTACGGCGGCACCGAGGTCAAGTACGAGGGCCAGGAGTACCTGCTCCTGAACGCCCGCGACATCCTCGCCATCGTCTCCAAGTAAGGATCCCCAGACCATGCCCAAGATCCTTCAGTTCGACGAGGAGGCGCGGCGTTCCCTCGAGCGCGGCGTCGACATCCTCGCCAACACCGTGAAGGTGACGCTCGGCCCCAAGGGCCGCTACGTGGTGCTCGACAAGAAGTGGGGCGCTCCGACCATCACCAACGACGGTGTCACCGTCGCCAAAGAGGTCGAGCTCACCGATCCTTACGAGAACCTCGGCGCCCAGCTGGCCAAAGAGGTCGCCACCAAGACCAACGA
>WBZS01000534.1_pt1 | contig 46068 bp, 39 predicted proteins | sample 5204201 | NCBI WGS metagenome assembly WBZS01 (sample SAMN12344357, study PRJNA552823) | activated sludge metagenome | biome: Activated sludge suspended growth; feature: Nitrification reactor; material: Wastewater; isolation source: activated sludge from nitrification reactor of wastewater...
CTCGACCGTGTAGGGTGATCCGTCGGGGCTCAGGCCCCGCACAACAGAAGAGCGGGCTGTGGCGCAGCTTGGTAGCGCACTTGACTGGGGGTCAAGGGGTCGCAGGTTCAAATCCTGTCAGCCCGACTGGTGTATGGCCTTGTGAGAGGCACATTGAATGTCTCGGATGGGCCCGCGTGGAAGATACGTGGAACAGGGATCTCGTCGCCACGTCTGCGCGGACCCCTTCCGATGTGCGCCATCCCGTACCGGGCTCGCTGACGCCTCTTAGGCCGAGCACTGAGCCAGCACGCCTCAGCGCGATCCAGGGCGTGTTCTCCGGTCGCGTCGTTGTCGTCCCCACGCGCGGATGATCGATAGCCTGCTAATCGGGATCTCGGGCGTGAAGTCGCTCGCGGGCCTGGAGTGAACGGGGACGACATGCGCATTCGGCGCCTCTGGATCGAGAACTTTCGAGGTATCAGAACCCTCGATTGGAAGCTGCCTGCCGAGCAGCGGCTTGTCGCGCTGGTAGGGCCTGGCGATAGCGGGAAGTCGACCATCCTCGAGGCCATCCACTATCTCCTCGGAGACCGCTGGATGATCCCGTTCGCCGACACCGACTTCTTCAATGTCAACGTCGAACATCCGATCGTGATTAGGGCGCTTCTGATCGATCTCCCCCCGGATCTCATGAAGGAAGCCGCGCTCGGGCTTTGGCTGAGCGGGGTCGACCAGAACGGTGAACCGCGGCAGGACCCCGAGGACGGCTACGATCCAGCCCTGCTTGTGCAGCTCTCCGTCGATGACAGCCTTGAACCGAAATGGTCGGTCTTGCGGGTCGACGGTGATCTCCAGCACCTCACTTCATCCCAGCGCCGAAGCTTCTCCACTTTCAAGGTGGACGATCGTACCGATGCGCAGTTGCGGTGGAGCCGAAACTCCCCGCTCGGACGAATGTCGGCGAAGGAAGGCGGCGAGCGCGAGGCGCTCGCTGCCGCATCCAGAGCAGCACGGGATGCGCTTGTTGCCCATGAGAATCCAGCACTGAGTGAGCTCGGGGTCCAGGTCCAAGAGCGCATCAACAAGATCGGCGGCGGCAGTTTTTGCGACGTGAGGCCCGGCCTAGACACCTCACGGTCCTCGATGGGCGCCGCTTTGGCCCTCTACGAAGACGTGATTCCCTTGACCAGCTACGGCCTGGGCAGCCGCCGCCTCGCAAGCCTGGCTGTGCAGCAGTTGGCCTCGGGCTCAAGGTCGGTGGCGGTGGTGGATGAGCTCGAGTCCGGACTTGAACCGCATCGCGCGGTGCGATTGCTGGATTACCTGCTCTCGGACGAGAGTTACTCCCAGGTAGTCGTGACGACCCACTCGCCGGTGATCGTCGAGCAGGCCAAAATCGAGAATCTCGCAACGGTGCAGTCATCCGATGGCGTCGTCACGGTCACCTCGCTCGGCGGCACGTCAGACGCCATGTTACGCCTGCGGCGGGCACGGCCCTCCTCGCTACTTGCCCGCCGGCTTGTGGTGGCTGAAGGCAAGACGGAGCACGGTCTCCTCCTGGAATGCGTGGAGACCTGGGACGCCGAGCGCACCAGGCACGGCCAGTCCACCTCGGCCGGGGAAGGCGTCGCGATACAGGACGCGGGTGGTGGCACCGAGGTGGCGCCACGCGCCGAAGCGCTTGTCGAACTTGGCTTTGCTGTCGCGGGCTTCCTCGACAACGACGACCGTTCGGTCGACGCGGCTGTGGTCGACGCCGAGGTCGCCGGCGCCACCATGATTCGCTGGGACTACGGACTATGTACTGAAGGCCAGATCTGCTCACAACTCTCGGCCGGCAGCCTGACGTCTTTCATCAACCTCGGCGTCGACCGTCGCGGTAGCGTGCAGACCGTTCAAGACGATCTCGACAGTGTGGACGTATCGCATCCGGTGAATTCGCTCGACGTGAGGGAGTGGATCGAAGGCGGCACCACCATCGAAGAAGCACGCATCCGGGTCGCCTCGGCCGCCATCGCGCGGAAGTGGTTCAAGGAAGTCGACGGCGGTCGATTCCTCGGGGCGTGGATAATGCGGAACCCCACCCACCCCCAGCTGGCCGCCACCGTCGGACGTCTCGCCGAGGTCCGGAACTTCATCTACCCGCAAGTCGTTCCAGTTGGTCCGGACGGTGATGACGGTGGAGATTCTGATGGATGACTCTCTGCGCGCCGCCGCGGCGGACCTTCTCTCCGCCGCTCCCTGTTCAGTGGAAATGCCCGCAGGGACTGGAAAGACGCACCTGCTGGCCGCGTCAGCAGCCGTGGCCGCTGCGGCCGGGGAGCGCTCCCTGATCCTGACCCACACCAACGCCGGAGTCGACGCCATACGCAGACGGCTCCGGGATTTCGGTGTCCCGTCCTCACTTGCCCGCGTGGACACGATCACCAGCTGGGCCTTCGCTCTGGTGGGGTCCTACTCGGTGATCGCCGAGGTCTCTGTCACCGAGATCCCCGACTGGAGCCTTTCCGACAACTACCTGGCCGGCGCCGCTCGGGTAGCGCGCGCTGATGCAATCATCGACGTGCTGAAGCTGAGCTTCGACTACCTCCTGGTCGACGAATACCAGGACTGCACCCTGGTTCTGCATGAGTTCGTGCTCGCTCTTACCGCCGCAATCCCGAGAACCGTCTTGTTCGGCGACAGGCTGCAGGCGATCTTCACTTTCGCTGGACCAATGGCCACCTGGGACGAACATGTACTCCCAGGCTTCCCAGCCCATCAGCTCGTAGTCGAACCACGCCGCTGGCAAGGCCACAATCCCGAGCTCGGACAGTGGCTCCTCGACATCCGACCTCAACTCACCGACGGACAGGCCTTCGACTTCACCGACCACCATGTCTCCGGCCTCCAGTTCGTGCACGGGTCGGCACCTACTGCGATCAACACCGTGGCCCACTCCTACCGTGACTTCGGGGAGACTGTCGTCCTGCTGGACAAATGGCCGGATGACGTTGCTCGCCATGCCAGCCGCCTCGGCGGCATCTACTCAGTAATGGAGGACATCAGCGGCAACTTCATGCGCGCGCAGCTTCAGGCGCTTCCCGCTGAGGGCGACTATCTCCTGGCTCATTGGTTCGCTCGATTCGCGAAGGAGTGCACGGTGGGCCTTGCTGGCATCGATGCCCCCATCCTGACGAGACTCGGGCGGAACGAAAGCATCGCCCACTACGCCAGACCCGGGATCGAGCCGGTTGTGGCCGCGCTAGACACGTTGCGCCTCGAGCCCACGTACATCCAGCTCTTGGCCGCTGCCCGAGCGGCCATGCAAACCCGCGGCCCGCGGCTCTACCGCTGGGAGGCGTGGAACGACACTTGCGCGGCAATCGCGATGACGGCCGATATCGGTGGATCCGCCATCGACAACCTCGCCCGAATCCGAGATCGGCTGCGGCGCGCGGGTCGCGCTCGTCACGCGCGGATCGCCTCGCGCACGTTGCTTGTCAAGGGCCTGGAGTACGACCACGTCATCATTGCCGAGCTCCACAAGATGCGCGACCCTCGCAACCTCTACGTTGCACTGTCTCGGGCGCGCAAGAGCGTGACCGTGGTCGGCGTCAGCTCGCGGATCGTTCTCCGCGACGGCGCCTGAGCCGTCGCTTCGTTCTCTCGGAGGCACGATCGCTGGGCACGCGTTCGAGGTCACGAGGACCCCAACCCGTCTGCGTCTGGTAGCGCGCCGCCCCGCAGTCCGTCCAGCCATGCCTGTAGAAGCTCATCCTCGGCTCCCCGCCAGGCCAGCCGCACGGTGAGCTGAATCTGTCTCCCAATCTCGAGGACCTGCGCTGCGCGGCCAGTGGTGAAGCAAGCGATGCCTCGACGTCCGAGCCGGTAGGCGCCGGCCAACGCATGATCGAAGTCGGTCGCCGCCATGGCGACTAGGTCATCCCAGGTCTCGTCGCCGTAGATCCCTTCAGAGGCAGCGCGAAGCACCGTGAGGAGATCGTCGGCGTCCTTGGTTTCTGCGGGCTGGCGTCCGGCGAACGCGATGAGCTTCAGCACGGCGATGAGTTCGAGGGGAGCGGCCGGCAGCAGTCTTCCTGACGGCAGAGTGACGAGATCCGCGTTGGCGGCAGCTTCGGCGCAACCGAGAACGCTGAGGCTGGACTCGTGGATAACGACCTCGCCGTCGCGTTCCAGGTCGCCGTAGGGAACCACGTCGACCTGCTGCCCGAGCAGCCTCCTGCGCTGCCACGCTCGAGTCGGTTCGCCGATGGTCGCCAACATCGCATCGAAGTCGACGACGTCGTGGGCGGCGACTGCGATGTCGACGTCGTTAGTCGCGCGGCGAGGGAGAGTCACGCCTCCGAGCATGAGTGCAAGATCCCGGGCAGTCGCGCCGATGAGCACCCACCGGCCAGGCGGGCCGAGAGCGTCGACGAGGGCATCCAGCAAGTCGCCCGGGGCGGGAAGATCGCCGTCAGTCAAGGGCGCGAAGGTGCGCATCGTTCCTCCGGAGGTTGGTCGCGATCTCGAGGGAGCGGGAGTCGCCATCGCGAAGCAGGTCCGCGTAGATCAACACCGACGGCACCAGGCCGGGCTGCGACGTGGGCAGGCCGTCGCCCCAGAAGCGCTCCCGCACCTCGACGCGGAACGGAGTCGGGTCGGCCGTGAGGCGCAGCAGAGTGACGGCGGGGCCGAGGGTGTTGGCGTAGACGATCCCGTCAGTGGCACGAACCTGGTCGTCGAGGACCGCAGCCGCGGCAATCCCGCCGAGGAGGGCGGCGCCTTGGGCTTCATCTCGCACCTTGTCTGGCCACCGATCGTCGGCGGCATAGAGCGGGCGGGGCGCGAGCGGACGCACGGCCAGCCTTCGATAGGCCTCAGCCCACGCGTCGAGCAGCCGACCGGGGTGGTGGAGTCGGCCGTCCAACAGGAGCCCGGCGTCGGTGAGCTGGGCAAGAGTGTTGTGGACGGTCCCAATCGAGGCCCGCGCAACCGCGGCCAACGCGCGTACTGGGCTGGCCGCCAGGTGGGGGTTGGCCAGGAGCGCGAACGCCACCCGGTGGCTGGCGCGGTTGAGCGCCAAGGCGCCACGGGACCGCGTCGCCTGTGCTTGCCGGCTTGCCAACTTGGTTTGCATCCCCGCGCGGTCGGCCTTGTCGGCCGGGGCAAACAACACTGTGCGCCCGTCCAGCGAGACATGAGCGTTGCCCCGCTCGTCCAGGAAGCTGGCGCCCGCGTCAGCCAGGCGGTGAAAGGTGGCGTCGTCGAAGCCGCTGCTCACCAGCATGGGCAGCCATCCGGGCTCTTCGTCGGGAGTCCCCGGGTTGCGGCCGACGGGGTGGACCTGAACCCGATAAAGCGCCGACCCATGGCGTAGGACGAGCCGGCGGCCGCTGGACGGCTGCACGGACAAGGCGGTGACGTCCTTCATCCCAGCGCGCACCAGACCTTGTTGGACGAGGCGCGCCAACGGCTCCCCTTGGGTGTTCAAAAGTCCCATGCGTTCAATATAGCTGAACAGTGCCTCTTCTTGAACGCTGGCGCGCGGAGCGCTCACCACCGGCGGTAGCGATCGGGTCGGTCGGTCGGGATGGCGGGGAAGAGCTTGTCGAGGTCCGAGGTGCGCACGCGGATGATCTTGTACCCGAGCTTCACGGCCGGCAGATCGCCAGACGCGATCCGTCGCCGCAGGGTGTAGGTGCTGACCGCGTAGATCTTGGCGGCCTCACGCAGGGACACCCACTCGGTCTCGACTCGGGAGTTCTGGTTGATGGACATGTCGGTTCCTTCCTGGGGTTGGTGCCCGGCGAGCGCCGAGCAGCGGGGGTCAGATGCTGATTCCTGGGCTGTGTCGCGGAGTGTGGTGGTGCACGTCCCGGCGCGGGTCGTGGCGGGGCGGCTGCGGGGTGACGGTCTCCCAGACCTGGTTGAGCCACGGTTCGAGCCGGTAGCGCAGGGCATCGGCCTTGTGGTCGTCGGGCAGCGAGCGGCCTGCTGCTGCCTGGACGTGCGCTCGGAGCCAGCTGCCGTCCGGGTCCGCCTCAGCGCACTCTCGGGCTACCCGGATGGTGGCTGGGTCCTCAGCTGTGCTCGGCGCGGCCTCATGGATCCACTCGAGCCAGTTGAGCACCGGCTCGGCCTCGCCGGCGATGAGCCCGTCCAGCTGGTGTTGGGTTCGGGCTTCAACGAGGTGGTGCTGGACGGGTCCGGTGGGGCGCAGGTCGTTGTCGAGCACCTGGTGGGCGGCGCGCCACAGCTCGATCTGGGCGACGATCTCGGGCGACGGCGGTTCCACCAGTGCCCGCGCCCAGCCCGGGGTGTGGCTGGCTTGTTCGGCATCGGTGCGGACCTGGGCAGCCAACTGCTCGACCAGTTCGCAGCGGGCGTTCAGGTAGTAGCCCCACTCGGGATCGGCTATCACCTTGGGGACGGGAGGGAGCCAGGGGAGCGGTCGCTGTCCAGTGGAGAACTGCAGGCTGACGGTGTCGAGGCGGTGGTCGATGACGGCAGCGGGATCGCGGGCATCGGTGAGGCTGTCGAGGCTGATCGCGTACCGGAGTGCGCTGAGTGGGTTGATGTCGTCGGCGCAAATGACCAGGAGGTGCGAGCGGGCAACCGGCCAGGCGTCGGCGTCGGTAAGGCCCGGCAGCAACCGCTCCGCGGTGGCGTCGAGGAAGGCGACGAGCCGCGGTCCGGCGTGCTGCTCGGCCGCGGTGACGATGGCGTCTTGGTAGCAGGCGACTGCCGCGCCGAGCAGGGTCCGCGGATCGTGCAGCTCGGCGATCTGGGTGGTGGCGGACGTGGGGACGTCCGAGCGGCCGAGGATCGCTTCGAGCCGTTCGGTTGGTGTCGGTGGGCTGATCGTCTCGGGCCTCAGGCGGTTGTGCGGGTCACCGTCGCCAGTGGTCTCGAGGTAGGCGTGGTTGGCCTGCCGCCCGCGGCTGAGCATCGTGTACAGCTGTTGCCTGCTCTCCTGGCCAGTGAGTAGTCCGTGGCAGCTGTCGGCGGTGATGCCTTGAGCACCGTGGATGGTCGTGGCGTAGCCGAGTTCGACGTGATCGGTGACGTAGCCGGCTGGGAGGGTGAGCCTGCGGTGGGTTCGCGGGTCCCGGACGTCGATGCTCCCGTCGCGATGGACGCCGTCCACCTGCCAGCGGTCTCCGTTCTTGACCCAGCCGTTGCCGGCGCGCAGCCGTCGGTCATTGCGGCGGGTGACGATGGTGTCGCCGGTGGAGGCGCGGTTGCCGTCGGCGAGGCCGGTTTCGTGTCGGGGCTGGCTGCCGGCCAGGCGATGCTCGCGGGCTGCCTGGTTGAGGACGGCGACTTGTTCGCGGGTGGGGGCGAGCATGATCGCGTCGAGCCCGGCCTGCTTGTCGGCGAGCCAGGCTTCGAACAGCTGGCCTGAGGTGGTGTCCGCGTCGCCGACGTGGACGCGGTCGTGGTCCAGGTAGTAGCCGAGGGCGGTGGGGTCGCCCTCGCGGAGTGCGAGGGAGGCGTGGGCTTCGGCGGGGTCGGTGAAGCGCATGACTTCGTCGAGCCGGACGGCGCCGTGGACGGCGGCGATGTCGCGCAGTATGCCGCCGGCGGAGATCGCGCCGAGCTGTTGATCGTCACCGATCAGCCGAACGCTGGCCCCGCGGTCGATCGCCCAGCCGATCACGTAGTCCAGGCGGAGGGTGTCGGCCATGCCCGCTTCGTCGATGATGATCAGCGTGTTGGCGTCGACGACCCGCACCCAACTGGCGGGTAGGGGTTGTCCGAGCTCGTAGGCGAGCTTGTGAAGCGTGTCGGCGTGAATGCCCTGGCCGAGTTCTTCTCCGAGCTGGCTGGCGGCGGTCGCGGACGGGGCGAGGGCCAGAATGTTGCCGCCGCTGTAGGTCCAGGCGGTGGCCAGGGCGCGCATGGCGGTGGTCTTGCCGGTTCCGGCCGGGGCCAACGCGAGCTGAAGGCGCCGACCCGACGTGGCGAGGTCTCGGACGAGCTGGGCCTGTCCGCTGTTCAAGTCGGTGCCGTTGGCCTGCTCGGTGAGCAGGGCGGTGTCGACGGAGTTGTGGTCGGCGGCGCGTCCGCCAGTGCGTCCGGCGGTGTCGACGATGCGTCGTTCGGCGAACAGGATGCGCTGGGAGGTGTAGCGGGTGGAGCCGGCAACCCGGTACACCGAGGTGCCGTCGGCGCGGAGCAGCGAGCCGGGTTCGCGGATGCCGTGGTCGGGCGGGTCGAGGCTGACGCACATGCCCAGCGCGGTGGCGACCAGACGGGGGATGGCTTCGTCGAGCTGGTCCCAGCGCACCCCGTTCGCGCGAGCAAGGCGTTGGGCCTCGGCGCGGACGTGCCAGGTCTGCCACTCCGCTCGGCCCTCCTCGATGTTGGTAATCACCGCGGCGGCCAGCCGGCCGTACCAGCCTGTGTCCAGCGTGGGTGCGGCCAGGCGCACTTGGTTGAAGATCCGCCAGTACATCGACTCCAGTTCGGGTCTTCCGATCAGGCCGACGGTCTGCTGCCACCACACGGCCCGCTGCTCGTTGCGGGACCGCGGCTCGTGCTTGGCTTCGCGGGTCTCGAGGGTTGCCTGCTGGTACATCTCCTGCCGCTCGGCCGGTGTGGGCGGACGTCCATGGTCGTTCTGGAATGTGGTGGCCAACTCGCCAGCACGAACGCTGATCTCCTTGCGGCGCGTCGACCACAGCTGGATCAGGCGGGTATCGAGGCCGGCGATCTCGCGGACCGGGCGCCGGCCGTCCGTCCGTGGGACGTCGACGAATCGAAGACCGAGGGCGGCACTGAGATGGGCCTCGAGGGCGGTGTTGTAGGTCTCCGAAGCGGCGGTGATCGCCTTGTGCATCGCTCTGCCATCGATGGCCCGCCACTGGCCGTCGGTGACGGCTTGGACCTTGTTCGCAACCGCGACGTGGGTATGGAGATCCGGGTCGCCGGACCGGTTGTCGCGATGGGTGAACGCCGCCGCGATCAGACCCCGCACGTCGACCTGCTCCACCCCGGCGTGGCCCTTGCGGGACTTGAGCACTTCGGCCTCGATGAACTGCAGCGCGTCGGTGACCGCTGCCCAGTGCGCCCTCTCGATCAGGGCGACAGTCTGCCGATCTGCGATCGCCCATAAGGCGGAAACCGACTTCACCGGCGAGAACGTAAGGTCATAGCCCGATACCGGAGTGGCCGGCGGCCGCGACATCCGGGTGATGAACCCGGACAGCTCGCGAGAGCTCGGCTCCCGACGCTCCATTGCCGTGAACCACTCCACGGCCAGGTCGGTGCGCAGCTTCGTACGGACCTGGTCTGGCAGCTTGGCGGATGGCTTGTTGCCGTGCTCGCGGTTCCAGGCGGCGTAGCGACGGCTGAGCTCCTGACGGAACATGCTGGTATTCGTGTCGGGCAGTCGGTACGGCCGACCCAGCCGCACCGCCTCCAGCCGGTCTTGCTCGGACGCATCCAGGCCGAGCGCAGCCAGCCGCTCGGCCGCGAGCGGATGCAGGCCCTTCCCGAACAGGAAGGCCATCTGCTCCGCAGTGACCGCGTCGCCAGCCTGCAGGCCGTCGATGCCGGCCAGCCCGGAACCCAGCCAGACGCCGGGCGCCTCGCCCTTCTCGTCGTAGTAGTCGGCCAGGGGAGTGGACGCAGGTCCGACCTCGTCGTTGCGGGCGACCTGTCGGGTCAGATAGTCGTAGCCCGACCCGGCGGTCAGCTTGTGCATCCCCATCACCGCGATCTCCTCCTCACTGCTGTACAGGCAGATGGGCAGCCCTTCCGTGGCCACCGCCAATGTGTGCCCTTACTTCCATAAGCCGATGAACGGCGTCGATTCGGACAGAATCGACGCTGAAGTAAGCCCTTCTACCTACCCCTAGGCCAAGATCGAGCGCGATTGGGACGATTCGGACGAAGATTTGCGCAATTGCGCTGGCTCGTGTCCGGATTGCCTCGGCATCCGACAAGCTGGACCGCAGGAATCGACCTGACTACGCTCGTAGCGCCAATGGTTCCCTCAACTCGTCCCCCGACCAAAGACTTGAAGTGGAGGAAGTGATGCGTCTATTCCATGCAGACGTGTGCAGAACGTGTCAGGAATAGGCAGACGTCAGCGATTCCTTGGTGCAGAAGGTGTGTCTGCCAGATTGGTGGCGGGTGTCCGGTAAGGGGGCGGTGTCGCCCACAGGCGGAGTCTACGGGAGCTTTTGTTTGGGCGGGCCCGGCGAGGTGGTGGGTGGCCTGACCTCGTGAGAGAGCTGGTGGTGTCGGGCGTGGTCTCGGCGAAGCGTCGCGCACAAAGAGGGCCGATGGGTTCGACGGACCACTTTGATCTCCTACGTCTGGGAACCCCATCGCCCGACCAGCGCCACCCCGACTGTCGTGCGTACCTGCTTCGGTAGACGGCCGAAGCTCCGGAGGAGGGGTCTCCGGCCGGACAGGGTCGTCGCCCGGCTCGCGAGCCTCACCCAAGAGACCGGCGCGGCCCGAATACTCGGAAACATCGCCTCGCCCGCCACCTAGGCCGCACCTTGGTCGACATGCCTCGGTAAGGTCAGACACGTTCGATCGGCGCACGCAGGTGTTCGTGTGACCGAGTCGGGGCTCGAAGGGGAGGACACAGAGTGGGGAAGTCGCTGCTGGAGCAGCTGCCGGGCATCGTGGCCGCCGGCAAGCGCCAAGCTGCTCAAATGCTTGAGCAGCTGGAGGGTCGGAACCGGGTGACAATGCAGACCCGCGAGTTGGTCATCCCCTCGAAGGACACGAGCGCCGCCGACCTCTTCACTAGTGCCGAACGAGCCAGCAACTCGTCAACGTCCGCTGACGGCGCTCTCAACCGGCTGATCTACGGCGACAACCTGCTCGCCATGGCTGCACTTCTGGCTGGTGACCAAGACACGCCGAGCCTGCGCGGCAAGTTCGACCTCATCTACATCGACCCGCCATTCGACTCCAAGGCGGACTACCGCACTCGCGTGACCCTCCCGGGTGTCACGATCGACCAGCGGGCGACCGTTCTGGAGCAGTTCGCCTACGCAGACACATGGGCGGATGGCACTGCCTCGTACCTTGCGATGATCGTGCCACGGTTGGTCTTGATGAGAGAGCTCCTGACGCCAGAGGGTTCAATCTACGTCCACCTCGACTGGCACGTCGCCTCGTACGTGCGGATGCTAATGGATGACATCTTCGGTCGAGAGAACTTCGTCAACGAGATTGCATGGAAGCGGTCGCACGCCCATGGGGACAGTGGACAGGGTGCAACTCACTTCGGACGTGTCACCGAAACGATCTTGTTCTACGGCCGAGCCGAGCGTCGATACTGGGACCCGCCATACGAGCCGTACACAGACGAGATCCTCGACCGGGACTACAAGTACACAGATGAAACTGGCGAGCGCTACCGCCTCATGCCCGTTGACGGTCCGGGTGGGGCGGCCAAGGGCAATCCCTACTACGAGTTCCTTGGTGTTAAGGGCTACTGGCGCTACTCACAGCAGACGATGCAGCAGCTCTTTGATCAGGGTGAGATCGTGCTGTCATCGACTGGCCGATCCCTTAGCCGCAAGCGCTTCCTTCGCGACGCCAAGGGCACCCCAATTACTGACTTCTGGGGCGACGTCAACAGAATCAGCCCGACGTCGAGCGAGCGGCTCAACTATCCGACTCAGAAGCCTGAGAAGCTGCTCGAGCGGATCATCGAGACATCCTGCCCTCTCGGTGGTTTGGTTGGCGATTTCTTCGTCGGCTCGGGCACAACGCCGGCCGTCGCCGAGAGGACGGGGCGTCGGTGGGTTGCGAGCGATCTGGGCAAGCCGTCGGTCATGATCGCGCGAAAGCGCCTGATCGACCAGAATTCTAAGCCGTTCCTTTACCAGGCGATCGGCGACTACCAGGTTGAACAGGCGCGCTCGACGCTGGGTCGCTCGTTCCGAGTGGGCGACCTTGCCAAGGTCGTACTCGACCTTTTCGGGGCACTGCCCCTGCCTCCCGAGGAGAATGTCAACGGCGGCCTTGGACGACTGCCGAACACCAAGATTCTGGTTCTCGCGGACAGTCCTTCTAGGTTGACCACCGTCTCAACCCTGCGCCGGGCACAGGGTTACCGCGACAGCAAGCTGGGTGGTTTCGACAAGGTCATCGTCCTCGGGTGGAACTTCTCGGCGGGCATCGGGCAAGACATCGCTAACCTCGCTGATCCCAATCTCGAAGTACTTGTCATCCCACCAGACCTGCTTGATCGCCTCAAGAAGAAGGGAGCAGACAAGCTCGCCGCCGAGGTGAGGTTCTCCAGCCTGCAGTATCTCCAGGCGAACGTGTTGTCGCGCAGACAGAGTGCCGGTGAAGAGGAGCTCAGGGTTGTACTCGAGAACTACGTCTTGCTGTCGCCCGAGGCCATCAATCTGGACGAGAAGAATCGGATGGCGCTCCAGAAAGTCATGAACAACGAGCCACTGGCACTTATCGAGTACTGGGCTGTGGACCCGGACTACGACGGCGAGATCTTCCGCTCGGTTTGGCAGGACTACCGCGGTAACACCGATAACGACGACGACGAACTGCGTGTGATCACGACCGCCCGGATCAACCTGCCGGTCACGGAAGGACCGCGGCGAGTCTGCATCCGCGCAGTAGATGTCTTCGGGTTCGAGTCCGAGGTTGTCATCGACGGGGTCAAGGTTGACTGATATGACTCAAGATCTCTTCCCGCTGGCTGCCGGTTTGAGCAAGCTCGTCGACGGCCAGGTCCCTGATCTGGTCGCCGGCCTAGAGCCGCAACTGCTCAGTCAGCTCACCCCAACCACGGCCGAACTGCTGCGTTTCTGGTTCCAACAGGACTACGCCGACCTGCGTGAGCTGAACTTCCACGAGGGTCAGCGCTCCGCCATTCTGCACGTCATCTATGCACACGAAGTGCTTGGGGCTCGGAGTCTCCGCGAGCTCTACGAGGCCGTTGCCGGCGATGCTTTGCTCGACGGCGGTGTGCTCGGCGAAGTCACCCGTGACCGGCACTCTCACCCCAAGTACGCCGCCAAGATGGCAACAGGTACCGGCAAGACTTGGGTGCTCAACGCGCTGCTGGTCTGGCAGTACTTGAACAAGGTCGCCAATCCGACCGACGAGCGCTTCACGAGCAACTTCCTCTTGGTTGCCCCGGGTCTCATCGTCTACGACCGACTCCTGGACTCGTTCCAGGGCAAGTCCATCAACGGCGAGCGTGACTTCACCACCAGCGACATCTACCGCCAGCAGGACCTCTTCATTCCGGAGAACTTCAGGGCCCAGGTGTTCGGTTTCCTTCAGTCCTCGATCGTGACCAAGACCGACATCGGTCGCAAGGTCACTGGTTCGGGCATGATCGCCATCACCAACTGGCACCTGCTGGCCGGCGTCGAGGACCCCAACTTCGTCGAGGGCGAAGACGACATTGACGCGCCAGGGAAGGACATCGATGCCGCGGCGGCGGTCGAGAGCTTCTTCCCGCTGCTGCCTGGAACCACGGCACGGAACTCTCTGGACGTCCTAGATCGTCACTTCGCTCGTGGCGGACCGCTCCAGGCGCTTGTGGATCTGCCGGACCTCCTGGTGTTCAACGACGAGGCACACCACATCCATGAGATCCGCAGCTCGGAGGAAGTTACCGACGTTGAGTGGCAGCGCAGCCTTCTCGAGATCGCGGCAACCAAGGGTCCCCGCTTCATTCAGATCGACTTCTCGGCCACGCCCTTCAACGAGGTTGGTTCCGGCCGCAAGAGGGCGCGTGTGTATTTCCCGCATATCGTGGTCGACTTCGACCTCAGTGCCGCCATGAAGGCCGGCCTGGTTAAGTCGCTGGCGCTCGACAAGCGCAAGGACGTCGCCTCGCTGCCGCTTGACTTCAAGGCTGAGCGTGACGAACAGAAGCGAGTCACCGGGCTGAGCCAAGGCCAGCGAGTGATGCTCCGCGCCGGACTCAAGAAGCTCCAGATCCTCGAGCAACAGTTCGCCACGACCGACTCGGGCAAGCATCCGAAGCTTCTGGTGATCTGCGAGGACACGACGGTTACGCCCCACGTCGTGGAGTTCCTTCAGACCACCGGTCTGTCAGATGACGACATCTTGCGCGTCGACTCAGGACGTAAGTCGGAGCTCGGCCCGAAAGACTGGGAGCCGCTAAGGGAGCGTCTCTTCGACGTCGACCGCCACGAGCAGCCCAAGGTCATCGTGTCGGTGCTGATGCTGCGCGAGGGCTTCGACGTCAACAACATCTGTGTCATCGTCCCGCTGCGCTCTTCCGAGGCTTCGATCTTGTTGGAGCAGACAGTTGGTCGTGGCCTGCGCCTGATGTGGAGAGGCAACGAGGAGATCGACGAGCTCAAGCGCGAGACTCGCGAGCGCATTGCCAGACGGGAAGAACCGACCAACTTCTTCGACGTGCTCTTCATCGTCGAGCACCCGGCATTCTCGCAGTTCTACGACGACCTAGTCGGAGACGGGCTCGCTGTCGAAGTGGGGGACGACTCCGACCGCACGTCTGCAACCGGCGACTTGGAGAACGTCGATCTTCGTCCGGGCTACCAGGCCTACGACTTCGAGGTCCCTGTCGTAATCCGGGATGCGGATGAGGAGCTCAAGCAGCCGAGCGTCGACCCCCTAACGCTGCCGGCCAGCAAATACCAGGTCGAGTGGCTGATCAACCAGATCGGCAAGGGTGACCGCTTCGTCTCGCACGACGCCCAGACCGGCACACAGTTCGGCGACTACCGAGTTGACGGTGGCATCCTGACGGCGACCGGCTACAACGACTACCTTTCGCGCATGACGACCCGCATTACCGAGGCGCTCGGTCGCAACCTGACCAGCAGCGCTGGCAAGTACAAGGAGATCAGCCAATACCCGATCCTTCAGGCGTACAAGCCCCTACTGACCGGGTGGATCGACACCTACATTCGACACCGAATGTTCAGGGAGGACTTCGACCCACTCGAAGACGAGAACTGGCGTGTCCTCCTCATCGACGATGTCGCACACGAGATCGCTGGAGCCTTCGCGACCAAACTGACATCGCTGCAGGAGAGCCAGGCAGTGGCCGGCGCTGAGGTTCGCCATACGAACCTCTCCGAGATCAAGACGATCCCGGTACGCACGAGTTCGTGCGTCGAGGTCACCAAGTGCATCTATCCCAAGTTGCCGGTGCCGACCAAGGGCGGCGGCTTGGAGCGGTTGTTCATCGAGTGGCTTAATGGCGACACCCACATCGAGGCGTTCGCCAAGGTGCATGAGTACCGCCATAGCTTCCTGCGCCGTCCGTACCTCAAGGCTGATGGAATGCCTGCGCAGTACTCACCGGACTTCCTGGTGCGTACCGACACGGACGTCTATGTCGTCGAGACCAAAGCACAGTCCGCGCTCAGTGACGAGAACGTGAAGCGCAAGCAGCGTGCGGCGCTGGCCTGGTGCGAGCAGATCAATCAGCTTGAGCCGGAGCTACGCGCCGACCTCTCCTGGAACTACGTCCTTCTTGGCGAGGCTGTCGTCCATGAGTGGCACTCCAAGAATGCTCGAGCGAGTGACCTACTCGAATACGCGCGTCTACGACGGGCGACCAACTCCCCTCAAGACACCATGTTCTGAGAGCAGTTCTTGGCAACTGACCCTCAATCGAGCGTCCCTTCGGCCATCGCCGAAAGACGCACGGCGAGTTCGGCCTGGCGATCTGCTGCGGCATGCTGGTAGAGCAGTGCGGCTTGAGGCGTTGAATGCCCGAGGCGATCCATTAGCTCGCGCATAGTCGCACCGGCCTGGGCGGCCATGGTGGCTCCAGTGTGGCGGAGGTCATGGAAGCGAAGGTCGGGCCGGCCGATCGCCTTCCGCGCGCGCTTGAAGACTTTGTACATGCTGCCGTGATGCATGTGGTTGCCCTCGGTGTTGGGAAAGATCAGACCGTCGTCGCCAGGCATCGCGTAGCGATCGAGGTGCTCCCGAAGCAGGGGCACCAGATGGGGTGGGATCGCGACGTCGCGGATGCCCGCGAACGACTTCGGGGTCGACACCACGGGCGTGTGCGGGGTGGGCCAGCTGACGGCGCGGCGGATGCGGATCCATCCGAAGCTGTCGTCATCGGCCAGCTCGAGGTCGTGGCGGCGGAGCTCGGTGAGCTCACCGAACCGCAGCGCGCACCAGGCAGCGGTGAGTGCGAGCACGCGGTACCGGTCGGGCAGTTCGGCGACGAGCATGGAGAGTTCGTCGAGCGACGCCGGTTCGATCCTCTTCGCGCGGCGGATCACGCTGGCCGCCCGGATTCGGCAGGGGTTGACCTCGATCAGCTCCTCCTCGACGGCGGTGCTGAGCACCGTGTGGAGGAGAGCGTACTTGTGCGCTCGGGCCGTCTTCATGGTCGGGTCCAGCCGGTTGTACCAGGTGCGGACATCCACCGACGCGATCTCGTCCAGCGGCATCTTCCCGAACGCCGCGACCAGGGACTTCATGGTGCGGGTGTACTCGCGGATGGTGGACGGCTTGAGTTCGCGCGAGGCGAGCCATCGGGTCGAGTACTCCGCGAACGTCTCTAGCGGGCCGACTGGCGCCGGGGGAGCGGGGCGCCAGCGGTGCTCCACGAACTCCGCCTCACGTGCGGCCAGCCAACCGTTCGCGTCCGCCTTGGTGAGGAACGTGGTGGGGGCGTTGATCCACGCTGCGCGTCCCGCGCCTCGGTGGTCAGGCTCGGGGTAGCGCGCTCGCCACCTGCCGGACGGCAGCTTGGAGACATTGCCGAACGTCCTCCGGCCCGCTCTTCGAGGCGCGGTCTTTGCCGCCCCGGGGGTGGTCGTGGGCTTCAGGGCGGCGACAGCAGCCGCTGGCTGCTCAGGTACCGAGAAACTGGACATGACTAGGCCTTTCGCCCTATTCTGGCGCGTGGAACACTGTTCCACGAAATTCGGCTCGAATGTTGATCTGTCAGTCTGTGCCGGAACTGCCATGCACAGCTGACATATCAAGGTGCGATACCATCCTAGGTCTGGAACCTGCGTGGAACAAGCGCTGCAAACTACTGCTCGGATCGGCCTAAACCTGCGTCTTGCGTTCTCTGCATATCACCTAGTCAAAGGCCTGTTTGAGCTAGTCAGACAGTAGCTCGCTGGGAGTTTCAAATCCTGTCAGCCCGACTGGTGTTTGGTCTTGTCAGAGGCCAGTTTCTGAGCCAAGAGCGGTCGTCGTGCTATATACGTGCTATAGGCCTCGGCGCGGCGATTGAGTCAGCCCGCGCGTTGGAGGACCAAGGGCAGGATCTCCGGAGCCGTCCACGTCGACCCGACGTGAGGCTCAGCTGGGAGGTTCGCTGTCCCGCTCACACAGGCGCACACGAGCCAACTTCCCCGAAGAAGTTCACTCCTCCGTGTCCGAATGGGCACCCTCCCGTCGGCTTAGTGGGGTCTAGCAACCCAGCCGATTTGTGAGGAGACCAGGGCATGTCCGCAAACGCAGCCCCGAAGCAGGAGTACGTCTCGTTGCAGGCAGCCGCCGTCATCTACGACGTGAGCGTGGACCTGCTGAGGCAACGAATCCTGTCCGGCGAACTCCCGGCCGTGCACACGGGCCGACGTCTGATCCGCGTGAAGCTCGACGATCTGCGGCGAGTGTTCCAGCCCGTTCCTGCTGCTTCTCGCCGGAGCCGACCCCGTCCATGGTGAGAGTTCAAGCCTCCCGACGACCGTCGCGCTTCGGCGCTGAGGGGCATGGCTTCGTCGAACCGGCTCTCCGGGGGGGGGCATTGACGAGCGCGGTTATCCTGTTTGTGCCCCACCCCCTTCGGGCCTGATTGGCCCATTGGTTGGTCGCTTCCGCCGGGTGCGGGGCGCACAACTGAACCCGCGATCGAGTCTCCCGGCCCACTTTCGTCGAGAAAAGCCGTGCAGTCTGTCCGAATCGACCCCTCCTCATCGGCTTAGTGGGCTAGAGAGAAGAAGGGTGCCCGATGACCGATCACCGCCGCAGACACCTGGCCAGCTGGGTTCTCGCGATCAGCCTGCTCGCGGGTTGCACGTCGGGCGTGGCCGTGACCCAGACCACGCCAGTCAAGACGGTCCCGACCTCCCCGAATGCGTCGGGCTTGCCGGCCACAACCGTCGTGTCGCCGAGTTCCGCTCCTACGTGGAATCAGAGTCAGGCCGCTGCTATCGAGGTCGTCAACAACTACTTCACCACCGGAGAGCGGCTGTTCGCGGACCCCTCGCGGTACACCGAGAAGGAAGCTCGAGCCGCCCTCGAGTCCTTCACGGGAAAGGACATGCTGGACGGAAACGTGGCGCTCTTCCGGCAGCTGAAGTCCGACGGCAAGCGCTACGAAGGCGCTGCACGTCTGGCTTGGACCCAGCCGTCCGGCACCTTCGGGAGCGGTGCCGGCGAGACGGTCAACGTCACTGTGTGTAGAGATCCGCAGGGGCAGGCCCTCGTCGATCGGCACGGAAAGGTGCTGTCCAAGGTCCCTGCCGCGATCCGCGAGTTCGAAGTCCGCCGCGACTCTTCCACCTTCCGCGTGGTGGGGGAGAAGGAAGGGCTCGGCGAACCATGCCCCTGAGGCTGAGAGGAATTGCCGTCGCGATTGGCGCCCTGATCATGTTCAGTTCATTGACCGCTCCGGCGAGGGCCGAGGTCGTCTGTGATGAAGAGACGAGGATCTGCACCATCGAGGACGGCGGCGATGGGGGCGGCGACGGCGGCGGGGACGGCGGGGGCACGCCACAGGTTCCTCTGTGCTCATCGTTGACTCGCGGTGTGCCGGACAACCCGCCCGAGCCGGACTGGATCTATATCGAGTGCAGGCTGTCGGCGACCGAGGGCGACACGATCGGTCTGTGGGTGCCTCCGCGCGAGAACGCGGAGCGGTTGGCGTGGTTGGCGATCGCCCGTCTTCAGCTGAAGCCGGTCGAGATCGGGCTCACGCCTTTGGACCCGGACGTGATGACGGCGGTCGGGATTCCGGTGTGGTTGTGGGTGGACAACCCGAGCCGCACCTCGTGGGGTCCGGCGTCGATCACGGCTGGCGGGATCTCGCTGGACGCGCACGTGGAGTCGTTGACCTGGACGATGGGTGACGGCACCCGGCTGTCGTGCGGGAGAGGAACACCTTGGCGGCCGAGCATGGTCGACCGGGATGGGATGGTGGGCGAGTCGCCTACTTGTGGCCACGTCTACCAGCAGCAGGGCCGGTACGCGGTCCGCGCGAGCGCCCATTGGGTCGCTGAGTGGCGGGGCTATGGCGAGTCGGGAACGATCCGGCTCGATGTGAACTCCACCCGTCAGCTTCGGGTGGGTGAGATCCAGGTCATCGTGACCAGGGGCAGGTAGGAGCGGGGCCCATGAAGACGATCGAGACGTCGGCCAGTCGAGGCGACCAGCAAGCCATGAACGCGCCGGGGGTGCCGGAGACCACGAAGCTTCAGCGGCGTCCGCTGAGCGTTGTCGTGGCAGTCGTGCTGGTGTGCCTGGGCGGGGTGTTGGGGCTGTGGCTGTGGAGTTCGTCCTCGGCGGCGACCGAGGTCGTGGCGGTGCGGGCGCCGGTCGAGCGTGGCCGGCTGATCGCCGCAACCGACCTGACGACCGTGCGGGTCACTCTGGATCCATCGATGCGAACGATTCCGGGCGTCCAGCTGGAGTCGCTGGTGGGCAAGCGCGCCGTCGCCGATCTGGCGGTCGGCACGCTGGTGGCCCCAGAGCAGGTGGGTGAGTCGGTCGTTCCGGGCCGCGGGTTCGCTGTGGTGGCGGTCCCGATCGCGCCGGGCTTGATACCGGCCGAGCCGTTGAAGGCCGGCGACTCGGTCCGTCTGGTGCAGGCGCCGGCGCAGGGGGGTTCGGTCACGGCTCCGCCGACGGAGATCCCCGCCACCGTGTTGAACGTGACCCCTGGCGACACGCACACGGTGGTCGACGTGATCGTTGCCGATGGGCGAGCCGGAGAGTTGGCGGCCAGGGCTGCGACCGGTGATGTGGCGCTGGTCCTGGAAAGCCGGGAGAGGTGAGCGGCGATGGCGATGATCACGTTGGTTTCGGTGTCCGGAGCACCTGGGGTGAGTTCCACGGCGTTGGCGCTGGCCTCGTCCTGGGCGCGGCCGGTCCTGGTGGTGGAGGCTGACCCTTCGGGGTCGTCAGCCATGCTGGCCGGGTTTTGGCGTGGCTCTCGTGACCACACCGGTGTGGTGGATCTGGTGAAGGCGCATCGCGCGGGTTTGCTGGCCGAGGCGTTGCTGCGGATGGCGATGCCGCTGGAGGGAACGCAGGCGTCGGTGATCGTGGGCGCCAGGTCTCACGAGCAGGCTGCCGGACTGGTCAGGCTGTGGGAGCCGCTGGCGGGAGTCCTGCGCGACCTGTCGGTGCGGGACCAGGACGTAATCGTTGATGCCGGCCGGCTGGGCATGGAACGCGCACCGGTTCCGCTGCGCGAGCACGCTGATCTGACTCTGCTGCTGGTTCGAACGGACCTACCGGCGATCGCGGCGGCGCGCTCGTGGGCGGTGACCCTGAAGGAGGAGTCGCTGCCGGGCAGGGAGTCGCGCCTGCTGCTCGTGGGGCCCGGTCGCCCCTACACCGCCGCTGAGGTCGGACGCGCTCTGGGGTTGGGTGTGGTGGGCAGCATCAGCTGGGACCCCGTGCGCGCTTCCGTGTTCTCCCACGGTGAGCCGCTCCCGCCCCCGCGGGGACTGCGCAGGTTGCTGGGCGGATCTGACGCGGCTGCGGCGGCGTTCGCCGGCTCGAGCTATCAGCGCAGCATTAATGCCGCTCGGGAAGCGATTCGGGACCTGGTGGCCCGGTTCGAGGAAGAGCGTGGCCAGTGGATCGCGCCCCCGCGCAGCGAGGGGACGGGATTATGAGCGGACTCGAGGAACGGCCCGACCTGCTGGACCTGCCGATGTTCGGCTCGGACCCCGGTCGCGGCGCTCGTCGTCCTGGCCGGGTTCGGGGTGGATTCCACTTCCCGGATGAGCCGGACGAACCTGTCGTGGCGGGGAAGCCGCGGGTGGTGCCGATTCGTCCGGAACTGGCAACCCCGACCTTGTCGATGGACGGTGTGGACTGGGCCGAGGTGGCGCGATTCCGTAGTGACGTGGCGAAGCGGCTGCCTGCCCGGGTCGGCGGGATGGCCGATCGCGGCGAGGAGGAATCGGCGGGATGGTCGGTGATCCGGCAGCTGCTGGATGAGGATGCTGCGGCATCGATCGCGAAGACCGGCGACATGCGTTCGGTCGGGGCGCAGGAGGCTTTGGCGCAGGCCATCTTCGACAGCGTGTTCCGGCTCGGCCGGCTGCAGCCCTTGGTCAACGACGAACGGGTGGAGAACATCTTGGTCTACGGCTGCGACCGGGTGGTGGTGGAGTACGCCGACGGCTCGATGGTTCAGATGCCGCCGGTCGCCGACAACGACGCCGATCTGGTGGAGTTCATCGCGTTCCTTGCCTCCCGCGCTGATAACCCGCGCGCGTTCACCCCGGCGAACCCGTCGCTGAACCTGACCCTGGCCGACGGGTCACGACTCGCGGCATCGTTGGAGACCGGCCGGGTATCGCTGGTGATCCGCCGGCACCGGATTCGCCGGGTGACATTGGCCGACCTGGTGGAGTGGGGCTCGGTGTCCGAAGTCATGGCCGACTTCCTGCGGGCAGCGGTGAAGGCACGCAAGTCGATCCTGGTGTCCGGGGCGCAGGGTGCGGGCAAGACGACCTTGGTCCGGGCGCTGTGTGCGGAGATCCCCCGGATGGAGATCGTGGGCACCTTCGAGTCCGAGCGGGAGTTGTTCCTGCCCGAGATCGACGGCCAGCACGCGGTGGTGTTCGACTGGGAAATGCGGGCCGGGTCGGGCGAGCGGAGCGAGGACGGCACGCTGGCTGGGCGACGCACCACCGGTTCGCAGGTGACCAGCAGCTTCCGTTTCCGGGCCGACCGGCAGATCGTCGGTGAGGTGCTGGGCGCCGAAGCGATGGACATGATCAAGGTGATGGAGTCCGGTACCGGCTCGATATCCACCACCCACGCAGCGAACGCGCGGCTGGCGGTGCACAAGTTGATCACGTGTGCGATGGAGGCAGGGCCGCACGTCAGTCATGAGCTGGTGGCTGCGAAGCTGGCGGCGACGTTGGACCTTGTGGTGCAGATCCATTCGCAGGTCACCCCGATCGACGACTTCGGGCAGGTCGCCCAGAAGCGGCGCTTCGTATCGGAGATCATCGAGGTGACGCCGGGGGAGTGGCCCCGGGGGATCTCGTTCACCACCGTGTTCCGCCGGCTCCCCGGCCAGTGCGGGGTCGCAGACACCCGCCCGGACAGCATCTGGGACGACCTGGTCGCCGCCGGCCTGGACGAGGCCGCGTTCGAACGGGAAGCCGCCGAGTACCCCCCGCCCGGGGGGCGGCGATGATCGGGGCCGTGTTGTCGATGTTGGCCGGTGCGATGATCACCGGCGGGCTGATGCTGGCCGTGCTCGGCCTGCAGCGCCGCCCGGTGCCACCCAAGCGGCCGCGGCGAGGTTTCCGGCTGTTCGGCTGGGTGGCCCGGATGCCGCGCTGGCAGCGGTGGTCGGCGCTGGCGGCCGCCGTGCTCGGGCTGCTGCTGACTGTGGTGGGCGTGCCGCTGGTGGTGGGCTTGCTGCTGCCGCTGGCCGTGGTGGGGTTGCCGGTGCTGCTGGTCACGTCCGACGGCGGTCGGCGGATCGCCCGGCTGGACGCGATCAGTGAGTGGACCCGGAATCTGGCCTCGGTGATCACCGCCGGTCAGAGTCTGGAGCAGGCGCTGACCGCCAGCGTCCGCTCCACCCCGGAAGCGATCCGGGAACCGGTGACCAACCTGGTGGCCCGGCTTCGGGCACGCTGGTCGACCGAGGCCGCCCTACTGGAGCTCGGCGACGAACTCGACGACGCGACCGGCGACTTGGTGGTGAGCGCGTTGATCATCGGGTCCCGGCATCGTGGCGAAGGGCTGTCCCGCGTCCTGACCGGCCTGGCCGAGTCGGTGGCCGAGGAAGTGCGGTCGCGTCGCGAGATCGAGGCGGAACGGGACAAGGCTCGCGGCTCGGCCCGCCTGATCACGCTGCTCGCCGTCGGTGGCTGCGCGGTGTTCGCGGTGGCCGGCGACTTCCTGACCCCGTACCAGACCCCGGCCGGCCAGGCCATCCTGGCCGTCCTGGTCGCGGTGTTCATCCTGGGCCTGGTGTGGCTTCGTCGGATGGTGGCCGACGAGCCGCCGGCAAGGTTTCTGCCCAGCCGGGAGGTGGCACGATGACGTGGTCGCTGCAGCTGTGGGTGCTGGCCGGCCTGCTCGTCGGCGGAGGTGCCGCCCTGCTGGTGTGGGCACTGCGGCCCGCCCACCCCGACCTGGCCCAAGCGCTGACCCGGCTCGGACCGACAACCCCGGCCCGGTCACCGGAGCCGGCCGCAGGGCATTCGGGATGGCACGACAGGGTCGGGTTGTGGGCCCTCCGCTACCTTCCAGCAGGGGTGTGGCGCACAGCCCCGGACAAGGACCTGCAGGTGCTGGGGATGACCCAGCGGGCCTACTACGGGGAGAAGGTGTCCTCGGTGCTGGTCGCGCTGGTCGGCGTCCCCCTGGTCGGCGGGCTGTACTCGGTGTTGATGGGCTTGCCGCTGGTCGTGCCCGCTCTGGCAACAGCGGTGATGGCGGGGGTGGCCTGGCTGCTGCCGGACCGCCGCATCGCCCAATCCGCACAACGAGCACGGGTCGATTTCCGGCGTGCGTTGAGTTCCTACATCGACCTGGTTGCGCTGGGCCGCGCCGCCGGCGGTGTCGGCACCAGGCAGGCGATGGAGACCGGCGCAGCGCTGGGCCAGTCATGGCCGTTCGAACGGATGGGCACCGCGGTCGTCCGCAGCCGCTACTCCGGCGTCCCACCTTGGGACGCGCTGTCCGAACTCGCCGGCCAGCAGGGACTGTCCGACCTCGAAGACGTCGCCGACACCCTCCGACTGGCAGGGGAGGAAGGTGCCCAGGTGTTCGCCACCCTCCGGGCACGATCCTCCGCGCTCCGAAACGCGATCACCACCTCCGACCGGGCCGCGGTCAACGCCAAGAGCGACCGGCTCATGCTGCCCACGCTGGTGATGGCGGGCGCCTTCATCGGTGTCGTCATCACCCCCGCCATCTTCCGGCTGTTCGCCGGCTGACACCCCCTGCCGCATCCGTGAAAGGAAGACCGCCATGATCACCACTGTCAGCCAGAAAGTGACCGCCCACCTGCTGGCGCTGGTCACCGTGACCCGAGCCAAGCTCCGCGACGAGCGGGGCGCCCTGAACACCTCCGAACTCCTCGGCCTGATCCTGATCGTCATCGCCGTGGTGGGAATCGTCGGCGCGGCCATCACCGCCTACATCCAGGGCAAGCTCGGCGCCCTGCGCTGACCGCAATCATGTCCACGCCTCGCCCGCCACACCGCGGCTACCCGACCTGGGTAGGCCGCGGGACCGCGCGCGGTGAGCATGGCGCCGTCGGGTCGGTGCAACTGGTCGTGGTGATGCCACTGCTGATGGGCTTCTTCCTCGCCGGAATGCAGGCCGCCCTCTACTACTACGGCCGCACCGCCGCGATCAGCATCGCCCAGACCGGCGCGACCGCAGCCGCCGCCGATGGAGGCAGCGTCGCCCACTGTCGGCAGGCGGCCGCCGAGCTGCAGGCCCGGATCGGCGACGCCCTCACCGACGTCACCATCACCTGCCAACGCAGCGGTACCAAAGCCACTTCGACCGTGACCGGGCTGACGCTGAGCGTCTTCCCGGGCTGGCGCAGCGAGGTCGTGCAGCAAGCCGAAGCGCCGGTGGAGGAGGTGACGTGAAGACATCAGCGTGGCGGGACGAGCGTGGGGCGGTGTTGGCCGTCGAACTCGTCGCGTGCGCCCCGCTGCTGGCCGCGTTCATCCTGCTGATCGTCTTCGGCGGCCGGATCGCGCTGGCGAACCAGGCCGTCCAGACCGCGGCCGCCGACGCCGCCCGCGCCGCCTCCATCGCCCGGACCGCCAGCACCGCCCGCAGCCAAGCAGCCGCCTGGGCGCACACCAGCCTCGCCAACCAACACCTGACCTGTGTCCGAGTCACCGTCGACGTGGATGTGACCGGCTTCCGCCGCCCGGTCGGAACCCCCGCCACCACCCAGGTGAGGGTCAGTTGCGACCTGGACACCTCCGACCTCGCCGGCCTGCCCGGAATCCCGCGCACCATGCTCATCGAGGCCTCCGCAACCAGCCCGCTAGACACGTTCCGGGAAAGACGCCGATGAGAACCACCGTCGAGCGGGTCAGGGATGAACGGGGCGCCGTCGTGTCGGTGTGGACGACGGTCATCGCCACCATCATGGTTCTCGTCCTCGGCATCGCCGTCGACCTCGGCGGGCTCGTCCACGCCAAACAGAGCGCCGGCGACGCCGCCGCCCAAGCCGCACGCCGGGCCGGCCAGCAGCTGTCCACCGGCACCCTGCTCGACACCGGACGCCTTGAGGTCCGCACCCGCCAAGCCAGAGCCGCCGCGGTCGACTACCTCCAGGCAGTCGGCATGACCGGCACCGCCACCGTCGAGAACGGCACCACCCTGATCGTCACCGCCCACGCCACCTACCGGCCCCTGTTCCTTTCCTCCATCGGCGTGGGGCCGCTGGAGGTCACCGGGTCCAGCTCGGTGCGCGTCGTGCGGGTCGAGAACGGAACGGAGAGATGACATGAAACGACGACTCACCGCGATCGCCGCCGCCGTCGGACTCACCGGCATCGTGATCGGCCTGCCGCTGCTGCTGATCGCCACCCACAACGTCGCCGCACCCCGCCTCGGCTGGAGCCCCCAGGCGCTGTGGCAGGCCCTGACCAGCCCCGACGACGGCACCCTGCTGGTCACCGTCGTCAAGCTGGTCGGCTGGATCTCCTGGGCCGTCCTCACCACCAGCATCACGATCGAGGTCCTCAGCCGCCTCCGACACCTGCCGGTCCCACAGCTGCGCGGACTCGCCTGGCCACAGCTGCTGGCGCGCGGCCTGGTCACCGCTGTCCTGGCCGGCTTCCTCGCCGTCAACAACGTCAACGACCTCGCCACCGGAGCCGCCGCAGCCCCACATGCCCCGACCGCCGGCCCACCGGCGGCCACCGCCCCGCTGCACGCCCCCGACCGCAATCCTGCGCCAGCCAGCCACCGCTACACCGTCCAGCGGGGCGACACCCTGTCCGAGATCGCGCTGGACGAACTCGGCGACGGCCACGCCTACCCGAGCATCTATAAGGCGTCGAAACACACCCTTCAGCCCGACGGCCGCAAGCTCACCGACCCCGACCTGATCATCCCCGGCTGGAAGCTCACCATCCCCGACCGCCACGACACAACCAGGACCCCGGACAAGCCGACCCGCCGACACGAGACCGACCACGACAGCCAGCATCCCGAGCCAGCCGCCAGCCCGACCCCGTCGCAAGGATCGGGGACCGCACCCACCGGGCAGCCGGCCACCCCGACAGCCGCCGGTCAGGCCACCGCAGCACCGCAGACCGGTGCCAGCCGAGGCGATTCGGCAGCCGAGCCGGCCGAGGATGCAGATCACGTGACGCCGTCCTGGCAGGTCGCAGGGCTGGCAGGGGCAGGAGCACTCCTGGCCGGCGCGATGTGGCTGCTGCTTCACCAACGTCGCCGAGCCCAACAACGAGCCCGCCGGCCCGGACGGACGATCGCCGAACCGCCACCAGGGCTCGCCCCCATAGAGAAGACCGTCATCCACATCGGCGGACCCACCTCCGACATCGTGACCGCCGTCCACAACGGCCTGCGCCGCCTCGCCGCCGACCTGGCTGCCGCCGACCAGCCCCTGCCCACCCTGCTCAGCCTCAGGCTCACCGACACCACGATCCTGACGCACTTCAGCGAGCCGGCCGGCTTGCCGGCACCCTGGCAGCAGACCGGCGAACCAACCCAGTGGCAGACCGCACGAGACGCCCTCGAGCAGGCCGGCCCCGCAGACGAGGACGCGCCGCCACCGTGGCCGCAACTGGTGACGATCGGCATGGACGACGAGGGCGGCTGGCGGCTACTCAACCTCGAAGCACTCGGCGTCGTCTCCATCACCGGCGACCCAGACTTCGCCGCCGACCTGGCCCGCTACCTCGCAAGCGAACTCGGCGTCGTCCCCTGGGCACGCGACCTCCGCATCGACTGCCTCGGAGTGTGCGCAGAACTCGCCTCCCTCAACCCCGCACGAATCCACTGCCACGATACCGCCGACGTCGTCGGCGACACCGTCGCAGCCGCCGTGAGCACCAACCATCTGCTCGCCACCACGACAGCCGACACGGTCGAACAGGCGCGAGCCGCTGAACTCGGCGACCGCCTGTGGGACAGCCGCATCCTCGTCACCTCTGCCGGTGTCACCGACCTGCCCGCGCTCGCCGAACTCATCCAGGCCAAGCCCAGCGCAACCGCCACGTCGCTGCTCGTGATCGGCAACGAACAGGCAGTGGTTGGCGTTCAGATGCAGGTCGGCGAGGACGGAAGAGTGCGAGTTCCTCACCTCGGCCTCGACCTGGTCGCGAACGGGCTCACCCCGGCCGAAGCACGGGGAGCGCGGCCATCCTCGCCGCGGGCGACACGCTGGAAGACGCACCGATCCCGGCAGTCGCCGAGCCAGCAGCCGAATGGGAGGAGTACTGCGATGAAGCCGGCCAACTCCGCGACGAGCACACCCTGCCACGCGAGGCCGAGCCCTCCGAGCCGGCGAGCAGCCTCCTGCAAGGCAACGACGACCACTGGGTGGCGACCACCGCCAACACCGTCGACGACCTTGCCGCACTCGCGCCCCAGGTCCCCACCCAGGTGAGCCGAAAGATCGAATCCATCGACCCCACCCTCGACGACGACCTCGCGTTGTGGGCAGCCAAGCGCTGCGAACGGCCACGACTCGGCGTCCTCGGCACGTCACGCCTCCGCGTCGGCCCCGGAGGCGACCCCTCAGCCACCGCCAAACGCACTCCCTACTACACCGAGATCGTCGCCTACCTCGCCACCAAGAACGGCGCCACCACCGGAGAAGTCGCCACCGCCATGCGGCTAGCACCCAGCCGAGTCCGCAAGGACATGAACGTGGTCCGGGACTGGCTGGGAGACAACCCCCGCACCGGCCACAACTTCCTCCCCGACGCCATCCACCACCCCGAAGCCATCCGGCGAGGGGTCGGGCTCTACCTCGTCGAGGACCTCCTCGTAGACGCCGACCTTTTCCGACGCCTCCGCCTCCGCGCCGAAGCCCGCGGCAAGGACGGGCTGCCTGACCTCCTCGCAGCTCTGCGACTCGTCAAAGGCGCACCGTACGAGGACCTGCGCATCCGCGGCCGCGCCTGGCTCACCGACGACCGACCAGACCGCTACCTGCTCTGCGCGATCGTCGACGTCGCCCATCTCGTCACCAGCATCGCCCTCGAAGCAGGCGACCTGAAACAAGCCCGCGCCGCCGCCGAACTCGCCCTCCTCATTGCACCCGACGAAACCATGCCAGCACTTGACCTCGCCGCAGTCGCAGCCAAACAGGGACGTGAAGACGAGGCGGCCGCGCTTGCCAGATCCGTCGTCGACTGGCGAGACGGCAGCGGTGACGCACCAATCGAACTCCCTGAACGCGCCGAGAGAATCCTCCGGGCTCACCGCTGGCTCGCGCCGGACGCAAAGGTTGGATGACCATCGGCACGGACGGAGTGGACAGGAGGAAGGAACCATATGGTGCGCGGCGCTGGAGGGGCCTTGAGCGCCCCACACCCCGGTTCCGCGGGGTGAGGAGGGCAGCACCCGGCGAGTCTGGTTGAATCTAGGTGAACGAAGCAGTCCTCAGCCGTCTCAGATCGCTTGATCTAGCGGATGGGAACTGACCTACCCCCGTGCATGCGAGAGGATCGAGAAGTGCCGGTCGATTTTCGCATCGAAGGCCTCGGTTGGGAGAACTTCGAACGGATGGCCGTCGCGCTTCTCCGTGCGGAGCTTGGCGCTCAGATCGAGCCCTTTGGGCGCGGTCGCGACGGTGGACGCGAAGCGACATATGTCGGTGATCTCGATTGGTCCAAGGCGAGCAGTGACGCATCCACACGCTGGGCGGGATACACGGTCTTCCAAGCCAAGTTTCACGTGAACGCGGGGGTTGGCTCCAAGGACGAAGAGGGGTGGTTGAAGGCTGAGATCCGTAAGGAGCTTGCCGTCTGGCGAGCGGGTGGTCGCATGCCTCTGCCTCGCAACATCGTCTTCATCACAAACGTCCGTCTTTCGAGCACACCTGTCATCGGGGGCATCGACTCGGTGACGCAGTACCTCGAGGACCAGCTGGATGCGCCCTTGGTTAGCGATGACCCGACCACAGCCCTACGCGCTCGCGGGTTCAAGAACTTCAAAGTCATTCACCGCGACACGCTCATCGCGCAGCTGAACGTCAATGCCGGGGTCCGTTTGGCCTTCAACCTCGTCAGCGAGGCCGATCTCCTCGCCAGGTGGGCCCAATCCGTCGCTCCGGTGGATCCCACGGAGATGCGAGACATGCTGGCGATCCACGGCGAGTCTGCACTTAAGGCCGACAGATTCAGTCGCTTTTCGGTTTCAGGAACAAGCACCCGCGCGATGCCACTCAGTAGCTGGGTTGTTGATCTACCCGCGTCTGTGGACGGGAGGAAGGTAAGAGCGATCGCGGAGATCGTTCGTAGAGCTTCCCTGAACCTGCAACGATCGCTCGTTCGCGAGGGACCCCGTCATGTCGTCCTCACCGGAGCGCCGGGCAATGGCAAGAGCACGATCGCCGCCTTTTTGGGACAGTACATGCGATCCATGCTGCTGAAGCATGAGCGACTCAGCTCTACGGCGACCGAAGTGCTTGCAAGCACGCTTGCAGCGGCCGACCGACTGGGCATCTCCCAACCGCCTCTGATGCGGTGGCCCATCACAATCGACCTTCCGCTCCTAGCCGAAGAACTATACGGTCGAGACGCTTCATTCTTGAACTGGGTCGCCAACCGCGTCTCGCAACGAACATCGGTCCCGGTCAGTGCCGCGTTCCTGCATCGTTGGCTTCGGCACTCACCGTCCGTGTTCGTGTTCGACGGACTCGACGAGGTGACAGTCCCGGAAGCACGTTCCTTCGTTCTTCAGACCATCACGGACTTCGTTGATTCTGCTGACAAGGAGGACTTGGATCTTCTTGTTGTAGTGACGACCCGACCCACTGGCTACACGGATGCTGAGCGGCTCCCGGAGAGCGATTTTGCGCAGCTCGATCTATCGGATCTCGATGCGGCTGACGCCGACGCCTACGCGACGCACGTACTGGCAGTCCTCCTGGACGGTGATCCTGAGAGTCAAGCCAGGGTCAAGGCCAGACTCAATGAACTCGTCCAGCAACGTGGCTCGGAGCGATTGACAAGGACACCTCTGCAGGTGGTCATCCTTCTGTTGATCTTGGACGATTCTCCAGTCCTGCCTCCAGACCGCTACAGCCTCTTCTGGAGGTATTTCGAGACGGTCTACGAACGGGAGTCGGCGAAGAACACGGGCTACAAGTCGCTCTTCACTGTGCGCCGCGACGCGATCGAGTCAGTTCACTCCGCGGTTGGGCTTCTCCTGCATGCTGAGAGCCAGGCTGGGGATGAGATCGTTGCGGAACTCGGGATGGATCGCTTCCAGCAAGTCGTCAGCCACCAACTGAGGCGTCTGGGCCATCCGGACGGCAGCATCGCACGGATCACAAGGGATATCACCAATCTAGCTACCAAACGCCTAGTCCTCCTTGTGCCTACTGCAACCGGTGACGCCGTTGCCTTTGAAATCAGAAGTCTGCAAGAACTCATGGCTGCGCGTGCGCTCACTGAGGGTACGGATGAACAGGTGAGGACGCGGCTCTCGCTCCTCGCGCCAAACCCGAACTGGCGGAACACCTGGGTGTTCATGGCTGGCCGAATCTTCTCCGACCGCCAGCGTCATCGGTATGACATCGTCACCAGCGTCGTTGAGACGGTTGACTCGGCGGGCACCTGGCCAGGGTGGATCTGCCCAGTTGGCCCCGCGCTCGCTGGCAACCTTCTCGACGATGGGATGGTGAGTGCCCTACCGACTTGGAAGTCGAGGCTGGTAAGAGTCGCGCTGCGCGCTCTCGACGGCCCTGTCCCTATCGCGATGCGAGCAGTCGACGAAGGCTTGCGTACCGCTGCTGCCCAAGACCCTGACACTCAGCGAGAGATTCGGGACTTCTTCTCGCAGTTCTCGAGTGGTTCGCCGGTTGGCCGGCGGTTTGCGCAGTGGCTCATGAGGCGCGGCGATCTCGTGAACGCCGTCCCTGGGATCGAGCCTGCCTCGTTCACCGCCGACAAGTTCTGGCCGGACCCCGCCACGGGATCCAGAGTCGGCCCCGCCAGGAACTTGATCGCGCCGGTCGTGGAAGCATTCGGGATCGCTGACTGGTTCAACGGAGAAGGCCGTGATGCGATGGAGGTCTTAGGCCGGCTGTACATCGGTGAGCACGATGAGTTGGGCTTTATCCCGACGCGCGGCAGCATCCTTCGCTCGGAGGATGGTTCCTTGGTCGCTGAGTCTCTGGACGATGCTCACACGCAAGCGGCACTTCGCCTTATGACAGACGAGCTTGGGCCCGGCCGGTGGGCACTGCTCTTTCAGATCAGTTGGCTTGTAGAACCCCACCTCACCCGTCGCCCCATACCAGCGGGCGCTCTCGACATCGACATTGTCAGCGAGGATTGAGTGGTTCGCTGACCCCGCGCTGCCTTGCGTTCGTGAGGTCCAGATGGCCCGGGACGTCTGCGGCCACGCGGACGCTTCTCTATCGTGATTGCGAGGTCCGAGAGCCCCAGCGCCTACGCGGCGTTTGTCGTGATCGGGACATCAATGGTGTCCCGCGCTACGACGACGCCGTCCTTGACGATGTAGCACTCCACAATGTGCTCGCCGCGGAAGTTGGTTCGCTCATGCCTCACCCCAGGGCTGGAAGATGAGATGATCTGCCCGCGGATGTTGTTCCGCCGCTCGGCCTCGTCTCCGCGGTTCAGTACCTTCCACCGCACCTCATACGGCTCGGGCACACTGCACTCCGTGATCGTGAACTCAAGGCCCTTGTCGGCGAAGAGCGGGGCGCGGTTGCGCAGCATCGTCCGCAGGAGGGTCGGCCGCCACCCGTTCTGTGTGACTTCGCAGTCGATGGTGACCGAGTGTCCAATGTCGATGGGGAACTGGTTCTCGATGAACTCCTCTGTGTTTCTGAACGAGCTGGCGGACAGACTTGTGGCGAGGGGCACGCCTGTGCCGAAGACCTCGCGCCACTTCTTGTTGGCAGACGCCTTTCCTTCGTCCGCGATCGCCTCGACGCACTTGTTGTAGGCCTTCTTCGCCTTCGCTTGGAAGCGCTTCTTCACCGACACCCGCTGGCTGCTGCCCAGCGCCAGGTAGTACTCCTTGTCGGGTTCGCTGGAGAGGAACTCGAAGAAGTCGCGGACCATGAGGTCGAACCAGAGAGTGCCCTTGTCGTCGTACTGGGCGGTGGTTGAGAAGAAGCGATGGACGAGCGTGTCTATGAGCAAGCCGCCCATGACGACGCCGTTGGTGTTCTTCCATGCTCGCGCCATGCGGGCGAGGTGACGCATGTTGCTTGACGTACGGTCGTTGCACTCCTTGGTCGCGCTGATCTCGGCTCGCGGCTTGGTGACCTTCCAACTCTCGGACTTGGTGTCCGGGTAGTCGAAGCTGCCGTCGTCGTTCTCGAACGCAGGCTGGACCTCGAACTTGAACTTGTTGCTCGTGAACTGCACCCTGACGATGCACTGGTCGACACGGATGTCAGTGGTCGGGTACCGCCTCTTCAGCGCGTCCCGGACGCGATTGAGCATCCGCCGAGGGCCGGTGTCGTTGTCGTAGCTCGACCGCAGCGAGGCGGGAAGGATGTAGATCATGTCGAGATCCGAGACCCCTCGAATAGCGGTGTGGCGGCCGTAGGAGCCGACCATGAGGCGGTTGGCCGTGGAGTTGTCGATGGACCTGAACTCCGTGTTCAGGGACTTCGTGATCTCGTCGCGACGCTTCGCGATGGTGGTGCTGGCATCGCCGACCTTCAGGCTCTCCAGCAGAGTGTCGAAGATGTCCGAAACCGACATGTCATGCCTCGCTCTCGGTCATGCGGAGTGCCTGCGGAAGGAGCAAGTCGATCTCGTGCGAAGTGAATGTCAGCTCTTCGTTGTTCTTGAGACCGTCCTGCGCCTTGCCGTAAGCCTTCGTTGAGGTTCGGGGAGCGGCGGCGTAGGCCATGCGCGCGGCTTCCTGCAGCTCATTTCGGCGGTCTCGGGCATTCGCTACCGGCGTCGCGCCCGACATTAGGTCGGCGATCAGAGAGACGTAGGACTCGCGGACATCCCACAGACGCGAGGCGACGTCGCGATGCGCGGCGGCCTCCTCATCGAACTTGAAGCTCTTCGTTCCCAAGCTGGTAGCGGTCACCAGGAGAGCAATGAATGACGTCACCAAGCTGGTGATCACGGGGTTGCCGAGGGCACCGACGACGGCGGCCAGAAATGTGCCAGAACTGATCGCCGTGAGGCCTACTAGAGCGGCCTGCTGAAGCCGGTGTCGCTTGAAGCAGATGTCTGCCTGCTTCTCGTGCGTCTTGTGGCCGTAGACCACCCGGCCGAATGCTTCCCGAACCTGCGCGAGCAGGTACGGATCACAATCAGCCTCAATGTGCCTGGAAGTCATGCTCCGATCCTCATCCCCCAGTAGGTACGCCCCCATTCGGCCTCCCGGCTTCCTGGCACCTGGAGAACGACGATCTTCGATCGAACGTCGCGCGCCCTCAGTATGGGACCAGCCTCTGACATCAAGTCGTCGAGGATCCGGTTGGCAGCCGCGGCCATCCGGTTACCGACCAGTTGGCCATAACCACGCGAGTCGCTCACGGACAACTCGGATGGCGCCAGCTGGCCACGCTTCGGGCCGAGAGTCCTGCGCTTCGGCGGTCTCTCGTCGCCAACCGGGGGGACATGGGGGGACATCAACTCGACAAGGGGTCTTGCGCTCACCCATCGCCGGCTCGCGGCCGTCGATGCGGCCCTGAGGGACGCCCGTGGCCACACCGATCGGCTGTCCTCGTCTCGCAACCGAACTCTCTGAGAAGGCGTTGGTGACCGCGCATGTGGAAGTCCGTCAGCGAGCCCATCCGCCCGGCCTTCGCCCCGCGCGACGTCCGGAGCAGCAGCCCCGGCACGGCTGGTGAAGTAGTTATCCACAGCCTGTGCGTCGGGCCTAACCCATTTCTGTGTTCTCTCACGAAACTGGCACGCGTCACGACAAGAGGAAGGTGCCGACGTTGGATGCGGTGGAACTCAGAGCGCGGCGAGAAGCGCTCGGTCTCGACGAGGCTGGCTTGGCCGACGCTCTGCATTGGAAGGCGACGAGCGTGCTGGCGTGCGAAGGCGCGGCGCGAACCGTCCCGGGCTGGGTGGCGTCGAGCATCGACCTGCTGGAGATGGCCCGCGACGCGATGGCCGGCGCCTTGGAGGATTCCCTCCCTGCAGACCTGCGGACGTACTCGAATGATGCGATGTTCTGGGCGGAATGGCCCGAGTTCGCCGGCATTCCGGCGGCGGTCCACCGCGTCGCGGCGGCCGATGCGCTCCGTAGCGGGAAGTGGGCCGGGATTGACGCCCGAATCGTGTCGGCCGAACCTCGGCACCCAAAGAGGTAACCACCAGCTGCACGATGAGACGGTCGTCGCGGCCGGCTCCTCTCGGCGGACGGCCTGCCTACTCGACGCGCCGGCTCAGGGGCGATGGTGATGCAGGTGAAGGGCCCTCGGTCGCTGGCGCTGCTGTCCGCCGAGGAGGAAGCCGCGCTGGCTCGGATGATCGAGGCTGGTGTCGCGGCCTCGGCGGTGCTCGCCGGCCACCCGCTGCGCACGGCCGCGAGCCGTGAGGAGCTGATGCGCATCGCGGCGGTCGGCGAGAGTGCACGCGAGCGGTTCCTCCTCTCGAACCTGAGACTGGTGGCGTTCGCGATGGCCGGCATCACTGGTCGGGATCCGGCGGTGCGTCGGGACGACGTGTTCCAGGAGGGCGCTGTGGCGATGGCTGAGGCACTGCGCGGCTTTGATTGGCGTCGCGGTCGGTTCTCGACCTTCGCACTGTCGAAGGTTCGGTGGCGAGTTCACGAGTACGTGGCTGGTCGAGGCGGGTCACTTGGTGTGCCTGCCCACCGGGCACGGGAGATCCGCCGGGCCAGGGCGATTGAGGCGCGACTGGAGTCTGAGGTCGGCCGGCCGGTCCGGCCTGTGGAAGTGGCTGCAGAGCTCGGGCAGAACGAGGCGCACGTCGAGTCGTTGCTCAGGCACCGGAGCATGTTGTCGATCGATGGCATGTTCGGGGAGATGCAGGAGCGAGCTCTCGCACGCTCCCACCCACACGAGCCGCTCGATGATCCAAGAGCGGACCTGGGCCGGCTGTCCGCGGCGCAGAGGGAGGCACTCGTTCTGCGGTTCGGTCTGGCTGACGGCCGTCCGCGCAGCTACCGAGAGATCGCGGAGGAGACGGGGCAGTCGACCAGCACCGCTCGGCGGTTCTGCGACCTCGGTCTGGAAGCACTCCGCACCCAGGCGTTCGAAGCGTCGGACGCGGAAGCAGCGGCCGTTCTGGCTGCTGCGCGTACGAACCGACAGAGGCTCGGGGAGGTTGACCGGCTGAGCAGGGCGGGGTTGAGCCTGGTCGAGGTCGCCATCGCCTTGAAGACTGAGCCGGTCGCGGTGCATGACATGTGCCTGGCGGGCAAGCGACTGGATCTGTTGGCGCGGTTCGGCCGCCTCGAACAGGCGCACGGACTCGACCCCGGCCCTTACACCGCCGCTTACGTCGTGGTCACTGAGGAGACTGCGAGAAGACGTAAGCGATTCCTCGCGGGCGAGGCAGCGCTTGGCGACCCGCCCGGCGGGAAGCACCCGCTCCAAGTGCACGAGACGATCACACCGCACCGGACGGACCCGCGCCACGACCGCCCAGAACCTCAGCCTGGTGCCCGCGAAAGCGTCCGATGGTGAGCCTCGGCGCAGTCGGCTGATGCCCCAGCCCCATAGGAGCCAGCTCTCAGTTTCTCTGTCGACACGCTGTTGCCCGGGTGTGGCGTCGCCCCGGCCACACCGGGAACATCTTCGCCCCCCACACCGCAGTGTTCTCGACGCGTCTGCCCGGCGTCCGAGGGGCGCCGTCGACTCTGACGGACGTCCGCGTCAAGCCGGCTTGCGACAACGCGCCAGACGATCGGGGGGACACGGGGGGACATGGGCTTGTCAAGGGGTTTCGCCCGGATCTGTGGATAACTGATTGCTATCCACAGATGTTGCGGGGACATCTGTGGCCACATCGATGGGTTGGCCTTCTCTGGTCGTGGGAGACCGAAGGAGAAGGAGCTGACGATGAGCGTGGTGAAGGCTCTCGGATTGGTTGATGAGCAGGTGATCGCGTTGATGATGCGGCGCTGGCCATCCTGGAGTGAGCGGGTGCCGGCGGTGGGTTCACTGTCCGACCCGGCAGGTGTGGACGCGTGGCGGCGTGCCGCCGGCCCGGCCGAGGTGGACGCGGTATTGCGAGGGCTTGCGGAGTTGGCGGCACGGGATGGCGGCGACGACACCGATGCCGCAACTGTGCTCGCGTGGCTGCTGCTGCCCACGGCGATCCGGCTGTCGGCAGAGTTCATTGACGCCGACCCTGACATCGACGAGCACATCGCAGCTTGTTTGTGGATTGAGGTCCGCACGTTCCGGTGGCGGACCTCTTCGCGGGTGGCGGCGAACATCGCCTGGCGGGTGCGCAATCAGGTGCTGGTGGAAGTGGGTGATCGTCGGCAGCTCGCCGATCGCGGGAAGAGGACGCAGGCTCACACACTGGTCGACGAGGCGCTGGTCCGGGAGCGCGCCGAGCAGGTCGCATCGTCGGACCGCGAGGACTTGTTGGAGGTGCTGGACTGGGCCGTCGAGCAGGCGCTGCTCTCCGAGGCTGACACCGGGCTGTTGGTGGATGTGGTCGCCGCGGCAGCCCGGTCGACGTCGGGACCGCCGGCCGGAGGCTGGTTGTTGGGCGATCAGGCTTCAGAGCTGGTCGGCGCCGAGCTGGGGGTGAGCGGCCGCACGGTTCGCCGCCGCGCCAAGCGAAGCATCGAAGCGCTCGCCGAGGCGATTCAGCGCCAGGCACCGAGCCGATCTTCGGCGATTCGTCGGATTGCGTGACCCGTCGTGTCCGAATCGGGCCCTGTTTTCGGCTTAGTGGGTCGAGGAGGTTTCACGACCGATGATCATCAACGATTCGCCCGTCGAGGTGGCCCGGCTGTTCAGCCTGCTGGGGCAGGAGCCGGCAGCGGTCCGACGGTTGTCCGACACCACGAAGTTGCAGGAGATCCAGGACGCCAAGCTGCGGCTGGCAGCCATGAATGGCCCGGCGCTTCGCGCTGGCCTTCGACGCCGAGCCCGGTCGCTGTGACGATGACCGCGCTCACACCTGTGGTTTCGGTGGAGGAACTCCGCCGCGCCTACCTCGCGCTGGCCGCCGGTGAGTTCACCACGAGTCGGCGACGTGCCCGCCCCACCGCAGCCCCGGGGCCTCTGCCCGCTTGGCACCCTGCCCCGGGCGAGCGGCTGATCATGGTGCTGGGCGCCTTGCCGGCTGCAGGCACGTCGACCGTCGCGCTGGCTCTGGCCACCGTCGCAGGCGATTCGAGGGTGGTCGAGTGCTGCACCGTCGCCGCTTCAGGACTGGCCGGCGCCAGCCAGGCCGAACTCGGCGTCACTGCGGACGGCTGGGCGCAGGGACGGCGCGAGCGGGTGTTGATCGAACGGCGCGCCGATCGGGTACAGGGCGCGGAGGAGATGCCCGTCCCCACCAGCACCGCCAAGCCGGTCACCGTGCTCGACTGCGCGTGCGAGGTCGACCTTCTGCTGGCGGGACGAGGCTGGCTGGCAGAGACCGCCCGCGCCACGAACCCGGTCGTGGTGACCACCAGGCCCACCTTGCCGGGACTGCGGCGGCTGGAGTCAGCGATCCACCTCCTGGGTGTCGACCGTGTGCATGCGGTCCTGGGCGGTGCCACCAGGCACTGGACCCGGACCGTGACGCCGCTGCTGGGTCCGGCCGGCCGGCAACTACTAACGGCTGGACGCCTGACCGCGATGCCGTTCGACGCGGCCCTCAGCCTTCACGGGGTCACCACCAATGAGCTTCCGGCACCGGTGCTGTCCGCCGCCGCCACCTTGCTGTCCCGACTGGAAGGACCCCTGTCATGACCTTCGCCGACCTTGCGCTGATCCCCGCCGTGATCCCGTTGAAGGTGTGCCCGAAGGCGCCGCCCGGCGCCCAGCAGTACGCCGACGACATCCAGGGCTACGTGCTGTGGGGAGTGATCATCTTGTTCGCGGTCGGAATCGTGGTGGCGATCGGCGGCATCGTCGCCGGCCGGATCTTCAACATGCCGCACGCATCCAAGGCCGGGATCGTCGGCATCTTCGTCGTCCTGCTGGCCGCAATCGCTTTCGTGGTCGCGCCCGGGATCGTCGACAGCATCCTCGGCAACGGCTGCATCTGAGGGCCCACCATGCTCACCTTCGCACCGAAGCGGCCCCGCACCCCGTCCGAGCCGTGGGGACGCAACCGGCTGCTCCTTATGCTCGCCGCCGCGATCACCGCGGCCGGGCTCCTCCTGGCTGGGCTTGGCATGGCCATCTGGTCCGCTGTGGCTGCTCCGAGCCAACCCGCTGCAACGGCTGGATCGCAGGGGGCTGCGCCGACGGCGGGGTCGGTCCGAGATCGAATCGCGGCCGCACCGATGATCACCTTCAACCCTGACGCGGCGTTCAGCCCGGACCCGGTCACCACTTCAACCAGCGAGCTTCGGGTACCGATCGCGCACGTCGATCTCGGCCCGGCCGACGTGCCGACAGGCTTCCCGCACACCCCGGTCGGCGCGGTCGGCCAGCTGGCGGCGATCGAGAAAGCCGTCCTGGAGTCGATGAGCCTGCCGGCAACCCGCGACATCCACTCCGCCTGGGTGCAGCCCGGCGGGCCGTCGGTGGAGGAGTGGGAACTGACCCGCAACGTCCAGAGCTTCCTCGCCGCGGCACGCCAAAGCGGGGTGGAGAAGGACCTCACCACCCTGGTGTCGGCCACACCGGCCGCGGGCGTGGTGAAAGGCAGCGACGGGCCCGACTGGACCGTGGTGTGCGTGCTGATGGATGTCCAGGCGGTGATTCGCACCGAGTCCCGGATGGGTTACGGGTTCTGCTCCCGGATGGCGTGGAATCCGGACGAACAGCGCTGGCTTGTCGCCCCGGGCGCACCGCCGGCGGCGGCCCCCTCGGCGTGGCCCGGGTCGCGGGCCGCGGCGGAAGCGGGCTGGCAGACGTGGATCGACGAGGCGGGGGTGCGGTGATGGAGTGGTGGAACCCGTTCGCCAAGCTCGGCTCTACGGCGGCCCAGATCGTCACCGACGGCTGGACGGCGATGATGCTGAGCTTCTGGAACGCCGGGCTGTGGGTGCTCCGGCTGGTGTTGTCGTGGATGGACCACTGGCTCACTCCCGACCTGTCCGCTGATGGGCCGGCGCACGAGCTGTACCAGGTGACCTACTGGTTCGCCGGGGTGCTGGTGGTGATCATGCTGGTCGTCCAGATCGGCATCGCTGCCGGACGCCGCGACGGGAAAGGATTGGCGCGGGCCGGGATCGGGTTGGCCCAGTTCCTGATCGTGACCGCAGCCTGGATCGGCTACACCGTGGCGGTCACGGCGGCGATGGGCGGCCTGACCCGGGCAACGATGCAGTCCCTGCTCAACGTGACCTCCTGGAACTCCTGGCAACCCTGGGCCACCTTCGATCCGAAACAGGTCACCGACGCCGCTCTGGCGACCGTTCTCGGCGGGATGGGTCTGCTGGTGTGGATCGCGGCGATCGGGCACCTGCTGGTCATCCTGGCCCGTGACGCCGCGCTGATCGTGCTGGTCGCAACCGGGCCGATCGCTGCCGCCGGGCTGGTGAACGAGACGACCAGGGCGTGGTTCTGGAAGGCGTTCCGCTGGTTCCATGCCGCGGTCGCCTCCCCGCTGCTGGTGGTGATTGTGACTGGGGTCGGGATGAAGTTCGCCGAGGGGGTCGCTGCCGGGAAGGCTGGGACGGTCGAGGCGTCGGTTGGGACGGTGCTGCCGGCGGCGGTGCTGATCTGTATCGCGGTGATCTCGCCGGTCGCGCTGTTCAAGATGCTGGCCTTCCTTGACCCCGGCACCTCATCGGGGGCATCGATGCGCTCCGGGATGCAGGCCATGGGCGGAATGCAGGGCTTGCTCAGCGGCAAGCCGGCCGCGACCGTCGCCGACGACACCGCGTCGACCAGCAGCGGCAGCCAGTCGGCCGGTGAGGCCAGCGCTGAAGCGGCGACCACGACCCGGGTCGCCGGCGCGGTCCAGCAGGGCGGCTCGATCCTGGGCCCGGTCGGGATCGGCCTCGCGGCCGGGCTCGGGGTGATGACGAAGCTCGGCACCCTGGGCACCGCGGTACTGACCGACGTGACCAATCAGGAGGGCGTGGGTCACAACACCTACCAGCCCGACTACCAGGACGGACGCCGCGACGCCGCCGCCCGCGCCAACCGGGAAGCCAACGGCCACGACGAGTCCACCCCCACCACCGACACCGAGCCCGGCCCGACCGGCGGCACACCCACCCCCGGTCAGGGCGGAGTAGAACCTGCCGGCGGCACACCGGCCACGACAGGGACGGCCAGCGGCAGCGCGGGTGGGGCGTCGGCTGCGGATGGGGCGTCGGCTGCGGGCGGTGCGAGCGCGGCCGAAGTGGCCGTCGTTGCCCTGTAGGGCGAGCTGAAGCGGAAGGAGAACCTGATGGCGACGGTCTACGGCGACTACACCCGGGACCGGGTAGGCATGGTGTTCGGGCTGACCCTGGCCCAGCTTGCTGTCCTGGTCGCGGCCGGACTGCCGCTGCTGTGGGCGGCCTGGGCCGAACGGTGGGGTCTGGCCGTCGGCCTGGCACTCGGGTGGCTGGTGACGGCGGTGATGGTCGCCGTCCCGGTGCACGGACGATCCGCGACAGGCTGGCTTGTGGCGGCGACGAGCTACTCCGTCGGCGTGGTGCTGCGGTGGAGCCGGTGGCGATCGGCGGCCGCGAAGGGACGCAGCGGCCGGCTCGACAAGGCGGACCTCCCCGGGATCCTGACCGGCATCGAGGTGCACGACGGGCCGCCGACCGGTCCCACCAACACCCGGATCGCCCTGGTTCAGGACCACACCAACCGGGTCTGGGCGGCCACCGCGGCGATCACTCACCCCGGGCTGGCGTTGGCCGACAGCGACGACCGGGACAGCCAGGGTCGCGGGCTGGCGACCCTGCTGAACGCAGCGGCCCGCACCGAACTGATCAGCGAAGTGCAGTTCCTGGTGCGTTCGGTACCCGACGACGGTGCCGAACGGCAGCAGTGGCTGGCCGCCCACCGGCCCGAGTCCGCGCCCCGCCTGGCGAGGATGGTGAACGAGCAGATGGCCGCCGTCCTGACCCGGGCCGGTGTCCGCACTGAAGCGTTCGTCACGATCGTGGTCCCCGAGGCACGCCTGGCCAAGGAGTCCAGGGAGTTCGGCCGCGGCGTCGACGCCCGAGCACGGGCCATGACCATGCTGATGGGCGAGGTGGAAGGACACTTGCGCACCGGACTGCGGGTTCCACAGGTGGCGTGGCTCACCTCAGCCCAGCTGGCGGTCGCGGTGCGTACCGGCTTCGCCCCCGGCGACCGCGCAGGCATCATCGAAGCCCTCGCCGCCCGCGACACCGACCCGTCGGTCAACGCCGACGTGCCCTGGTCACAAGCCGGACCGGCAGGTGCGGAGATGGCGGCCCGCCACTATGTGCACGACGCGTGGCATTCGGTCGCGGCCACGATCAAGCTGCCCGCCAAGGGCGCTGTGCTCGGGGCGCTGGCCCCGGTGCTGACACCGACCGAACCGGGGGAGCGGCGCGCTCTCGCGGTGGTGTTCCCGATCCTGCCGCAGTCGATCGCCGACCGGCAGACCCAGAACGCCGAGACCGCCGCGGACATGGGCGAAGCGCTCCGCGCCCATGCCGGGGTCAAGACCCGCGCCCGAGACCGCACCAACATCGCCCGCACCCGCAGCCTGGACGCCAAACTCGCTGCCGGCACCGCGCTGGTTCGGCCCTACGCCGTCGCCTGTGTCACCGTTCCCCGGACCATGCCGATCGCCGAGTTCGGCCGCCGCCTGGACGCCTCGATCCGCCGCTCCGGCTTCGCCCCACTGCGGCTGGACCTCTCCCAGGACGCCGGGTTCGCCGCCGCCACCATCCCGGTCGGGGTCGGGCTGGACCGAAAGAGCGACCAGTGAGCACCCGGACCGGCCGGGACATGCAAGGCCTGCTGGCCGACTTCGGCCACCAGCTGCCGACCGCCCCGACCAGCATCCCCACCCCGAGGGACCCGCGGCTGTTCCGGCCTGCATCCCGGTATGGCCACGCCCGGCCTGATGGTGGCTGGTCGCCGGCCCCGGCTCCGGTGTCGGTGTGGCGGATGACCAGCGACCAGGCCGCGGTGCTGTGGCCTTTCGTCGCCAGCCCCGCCATCCCGCCCCGCGGCGCCCAGATCGGCATCGACTACCTGTCGCGGACCAGCTTCCACGCCGACCCTAACGGCTGGGTCCTCGACCCCGCCATCCCGGTGTCCAACCCCAACATGATCACGTTCGGCAAGCCCGGCATGGGCAAATCTGCGACGGTGAAGGCCTTCGTGCTGCGCATGCTCGGGTTCGGCTACAAGGCGCTCATCCTGGGCGACCCGAAAGACGAGTACGAACCGTTGTGCCGCGCCCTCGGGGTGGCGCCGATCGCCATCGGCCAAGGCCTGCAGGCCCGGATCAACCCCCTCGAGTTCGGGCCGTTGAAGCTCGGCTGGGACCAGCTCGACGCCAACGCCGCGCAGGAACGGGCCAAGATCGTGTTCAGCCGGTGGGCCACCTTGATCCGCGGCCTGGTCGGCTCGCAGAAGATCGGCCACCAGCCCGTGCCGTTCGGGCCGAGCGAAGAAGTCGTAGTCGACGCCGCACTGAAGATGCTCACCGGCTACACCGACGGCCACACCCGGCTCACCGAAACCACCATCCCCGCGGTGTGGCAGCTGCTCGACGGCCCGCCGGCTGACCTGATCGAGGTCTGCCGGTACGCCTCCGTCCGCCACTTCCTCGACGAAACCCGGCTGCTGCGCGATGCGCTGGGCAAGATGGTCTGCGGCACCCTCAAAGGCCTGTTCGACGACCACACCAGCATCGCCCTGGACTGGTCGGCACCCATCCAGTCCTTGTCGCTGTCCCGCCTCGAAGGGCTCGGCGACGAGGCGACCGGCATGGCGCTGCTGTGCCTGAACTCCTGGGGCCGGGCGATGCGGGAAACCGCCGCACCGGGCGACATGCGGATCGTGGTCCGTGACGAGGTGTGGAAGATCATGCGGCTCGGCCTGGACGCGGTCAAGAGCCTGGACGCCGACCTGCGGCTATCGCGCCGTGACGGCGACATCCAGTACGCGATCGGCCACAAGCCCACCGACCTCGAAAGCGTCGGCGACGCCGGTTCCCAGGCTGCTCAGATTGCCAAGGACCTGCTGCACCTGGCCGACACCAAGATCCTCCACGGTCAGGACGCCGCCGTCGCCCACCATCTGGCCGACCTACTAGACCTGACCGACATCGAGACCGGCTGGATCACCGACTGGTGCCGCCAAGCGCCCGGCCGGGCCGTGTGGAAGGTGGGGGAGTGGACCTTCAAGGTCGAAACGATCCTCCACCCCCTGGAAGCAACCCAGCTCACCGACACCAACAGCCGCCTCGCCGGCGCCGCGGGGTGAGGTCATGCGCTGGCTCGCCGTCCTAGTCGTCGCCGTCGCGGTGCTCCTCGCCGGCGTCCCGCTCGGCGCGGCCGCGCTGGCCGCCGCCGTGATCGCCCCGGCCGTCGCCGAGCAGATCCGCCAGGACCCCTGCAGCGCCTACGACACCGCCACCACCCTTTCGGCCACAGCCACCGCCGGCGTCGCCCTGCCGGAGTGGGGCAGCCCCAGACACCAGTCCCTGACCAGCCGCGCCCAGACCATCCCCGCCCCGGTCAAGCAGCTCTATGTGGCCGCCGCCGCCCGCTACCACGTGGCCTGGCAGCTGCTCGCTGGCATCGGGATGGCCGAGACCCGGCACGGCTACAACAACCGCACTAGTAGTGCCGGCGCCCAGGGGCTGATGCAGTTCATGCCCGGCACCTTCGCCGCCTACGGGGTCGACGGCAACGTCGACGGCCGCCGCGACATCCACAACGACGCCGACTCGGTGTTCTCCGCGGCCCACTACCTGGTCGCCAGCGGGGTCCGCACCGGCCCGGCCGGGGTCATCAAGGCCTTGTGGGCCTACAACCGGTCGGTCAGCTATCGCAACGACGTGCTCTACTACGCCTGGTCCTACGCCGGACGCGGCGGCGCGATCGTCTCCGCCGACGACCCATCCGACTGCCTCCCGTTGGACGGCGATCTGCCCGGCTTCGACGGCACCTGCCCACACTCACGCTCAGCAGCCGAGTACGGCCTGAGGCCCACCGCGCTTCGCGGGCTGCGGTGTGTGAAGGCCGCCTTCCCCGCCATCGTCAGCATGGGCGGGCGCGGCGGACGCCCGATCGCCACCTCCGACCACCCCCGCGGCCTCGCGGTCGACTTCATGATCCCCCGCTGGGCCACCGGGGCAGGCAACGGGTTCGGCTGGCGGGTGGCCCGCTGGGTCCAGGCACACGCCAGCCAGCTGCGCGTGAAGTACATCATCTGGGACGCCAAGAAGTGGAACCCCACTGTGAGCGGCGCGTGGCGGCCCTACCGGCACCCGCTCGGCAACACCAACCCGACCCTGGCCCACCGCAACCACGTCCACGTCAGCTTCCACAACTGAAACGGAGACCGACCGTGACCCTGCAATCCGAACGACGCCGGAACCCCTACCCGCTCACCTGGGAGCTGCCGGTGGGCATCCTCACCGGCTGGCTGCTGCTGGCCGGGATCGGGGTCCACCTCGCCCGAGCGCTGGCGAACCTGCTCGCCGGCGCAGGCTGGGCCTGGCCGGCCGGCCGGGCTCTGTTCACCAGCCTGCCGGCCGTCATGGCCGGCCACCCCCGCGCCGGGCTGGCCACTGCCGGGGGCGCGGCCAGCCCCGCCCTGCTCTACACGGTGCTCACCGTCATCGAACTCGCCGTCACCGCCGCCACCGTCCTCGCCGCCTGGTGGGTGTGGCGCCGCTGGGGCGACACCGCGATGAAGGGCATGGCCACCCCGACCGAGGCCGAACAGATCCTCGGTCTCACCCGGCTACGCCGCCACGCCGCCATCATCCGACCCGACCTCCACCGACCGCGCACCACCCTGAGGAGACAGCCATGACTGCCCACTACGACCCCGTCGACCTGTTCCGCAAGCCGGCATCTCCCAGCGAGAACGACCTCAAGCGGTGGGTCGGCAAGATCACCCTGTGGTGCGCCACCCGCACACCCTGGGTCGACGACGCCGACGAAGAGGACGAGACCGAGGACGGCGTGCGGGTCGTCGGGGAAGATCTCGTCGACCACCTGCTCCAGCTCCCCACCACCGTGCTCGCCGACTTCCGCGCCACTCAGGGCCGCGACCCCACGCCGGCAGAGCTGTTGCACCGCTACCAGACGGAGCTGGGACGCGCCGGCTACTACTGGGACATCCACCAGGAGAACCCCGAGCCACTCGACCCCGACGACGAAACCACCGTCCTGGTGTCCTTCGACGACGGCGGCCTGGACCGGTTGGCGGCCTACACCGAACACGGCATCACCATCGGCGACTGGCTCACCTGGATCACCGTGTACGCCGAAGACGACGACTGCCGACGCTGGGGCTGGACCAGCCGCAACGACAACGACGACGACGAAGACGCCGACCCCGGGATCGGCCCGAACCCGGACGCCGACGCTGCCGGGCAGGAACCATCCGGCTCACCGTCGGAGGAGGTGTGGGAGGCGGTCCTGCCGCCACGCACCAAGGCGCGCCCGTACCCGGCCGGC